>OBYS01000867.1_pt1 | contig 13223 bp, 9 predicted proteins | sample 1476791 | NCBI WGS metagenome assembly OBYS01 (sample SAMEA2580205, study PRJEB22360) | human gut metagenome | biome: human gut; feature: human-associated habitat; material: faeces | place: Denmark | collected 2008/2010
ACGAGGATGCCGGAGCCGAACTCCGGCTAGATCACTGAAAAACGCAAAATCTCAGATTTCAGCTCGCCCTAAGGCGATTTCGTTGTTGAAAGAATGTAACTAGATATTGCCACAACTATCAAAAGCTTCAATACTACATTCTTCTAACAACTACTGAAACGATACATTGAAGTTTTTAAAAGATCCGCCTGTCACGTTTCAATAACTATTGAAACTCCAGTCCTCGGCGTTGGACTCGAACTCTAAGGTTTCAATACTACATTCTTCCAACGATTACTGGAACTGTCTAGTGGCGTAGCCAGAATCTTTTTCTAAAAAGTCTCAGAATCACATTCTTCTAACTGTCGCTGAGACCAAATATTCGGCGTCCAAGAGCGAGACAAACTTTCGTTTACACCCTACTCCACTTCGGTACAATCATCCACGTTGTAAACAAATGCCACTCTCGTCAAAAAGATACTTGCCTAATCTTTGTCAGTTTGCGAAAAACTCGCTCTCGCCTTTCTGGAATAGTGGATGAGAAACGGATGCTTCGAGGGAACGGCAAGAAAAGCAACAGCGCCAAGAATCAATGCCCCGCCAATACACTCCCAAGAATTAACGCTCACCCCAAGAAATATCATGCTCAGTAGAGTTGCAGCTACTGGGTCGAAGGTCTCCATCATGCCGGCAATATCTGCCGGGATAATTTCGGCAGCCGCTTGGAAAAGCCAAAACGCCGCAATCGTTCCGAAAAGCACAATAAACGCATAAGCCAAAATTGAGTAGACGGTCCAGTCCAAAGGTTCGTTCCAAAAGTGACTGAACAACGTCACAGTAACGCCGGTAAGCAAAAGTGCCCAGCTCGTTGCTAACCCGGAACCGACACGCGCAATAAATTTTTGAGGCAACAGAACATAAAAAGCACCTGTGATTCCAGATCCGATACCGGCCCAAAAGCCGATACCTGAGACGTTGAAGTTTTTAAATGATCCGCCGGTTACGACTAGAACCACTCCGGCTACAGCTACAAGTCCGCAAAAAACTTCTTTCACAGTGAGCCGTTTATGCTGAAATACCACCATGAAAATCATGATCCACAATGGAACAGTTGCAGTTAAAACAGCGGCAAAAGGTGCGTTTGCGTATTGAATACAAACAAAGAACGTTAATTGCGTTCCGATGATTGTTAGCGTGTAAATTATCAGATCGATAATGTTCTGCTTGGTTTCAAATACTTTCAGAGCCCCCTTCTTTAAAAGAAAGAACTCAATGCCAACGAAGATCGAGCCTGCAAGGAGCATGCGTATAGAGATCAAATCCATCGGTGTAAAGTGACAATTTTGAAGTAAATACTGTCCTGCAACACCCATTGATCCCCAAAAAACAGCCGCTAGTCCGGCCATCGCCATGCCTTTTAATGTTTTATTCATCCTCGTCTCCTCTGGTTCTTGAGTTTGCCAGTTTTGTGATGGGATAGAACGAGTTCCTACTCTTTTTAAGAAATCCTATTTTTCAGAAAATTCCTTACTTTTTTCAGCAAGATAAAAGCCATGAATAATGCGAAAATTCGCCTATGAATTTCGATAACTATCGCCGAATACTTCACCTCGACCTCGACGCTTTTTTCGCTTCCGTTGAACAGCGAGATAATCCTTCGCTTCAAGGGAAGGCAATTGCCGTCGGATTAAATTCCGCTCGAGGTGTCGTTGCGTCTGCTTCTTACGAAGCAAGAAAGTTCGGAGTACGTTCCGCAATGCCCTCCTCAGTTGCCGCAAGGCTATGTCCAAATTTGATTTTTGTTCCCGGACGAATGGACGAGTACAAAAAAGCATCAGCCGAAGTCTTCGAAATTTTTTCTCGCTACACAAATCTCATTGAACAAGTCTCTATCGATGAGGCATTCTTAGACGTCACAGACGTCTGGCGCGACTATGGTTATGCGATGGAAATCGCAAAGCTCATCAAAGAAGATGTTCGTCGTGAAGTCGGTCTCATTATTTCTGCCGGCGTTTCCTACAACAAATTCCTCGCCAAAATCGCAAGCGACTGGCGCAAGCCCGACGGCTTATGCGTGATCCATCCGAATGCGGCACTTAAGTTCATTGATCGTCTTCCTGTGAAGGCTATTTGGGGCGTCGGTCCGGTGACCTCGCAAAAGATGGAGGCCCTCGGCATCTTTACCGGAAAAGATTTGCGAGAAAAAGATCTTTCATTTTTAGTCGAGCAATTCGGCAGTTCGGGACTGTCGTATTACAACTTTGCCCGGTGTATTGACGATCGTCCTGTCAGAACCGAACGCATCCGCAAACAGGTCAGCGCTGAGATCACACTCTCCAAAGACGAAGGAAATCTCAATAAGTTAGAAGCTACGCTCTCGGAACTGACGGACTATCTGATGACGCGTCTGCGTAAAAATGATTTCCTCGGTCGCTCGCTGACGTTAAAAGTACGTTTCCATAACTTCAAGACAATCACAAGAACTCAGACGTCTAACTCAGTCTTTAATGAGAAATCCCAAATCCTCAAAACAGCTGAGTCTTTGCTTGAAAAAATCGATTTCAACCATCAGACCGTTCGCCTCCTCGGAATCGCCATTGGAAACCGCCTGGAAGAAGACACCGAAAACATGTTGAATCTCGGCGATATGGACGAGCTTACACCCAGGCTTCTTTAAGGCGCCGACGGACTTGACTGAGTCGAGACGCGGAGCGCCGTAAAAATTGCAAAGGTCTGAAGAATCGCAACACCGAAAAGAACGGCTGTAAACATACCGACGTCAAGAAGCGGTCCAAACAAAATCGGTGTCAGAGACTGACCCACATCCATTCCGCAATAAGTAAAACCGTAAACGCGGCCAAATGATTTCTTTCCTAACTTCGCAACCGTCGCTCCGCGAATCATAATGTCTCGACTTGGAGCAGCCACGCCTGTTCCCAGACCCATCAGACACATTAAAACAACTGCCCAGTATCCGGTCAGGATCTGAGACGCCAGAATAGCCGCCATCACAGCAGCAAACGTAAGGCACAGTGCCACAACGCGATTGCTCGAGATCTTATGCTGGTTCGTTAAAAAGCCGCCGATCAAAGCACCCGCCCCGGCGCCTAACAGGTATGCAGTCAGTGCCGCCGAAGCCCCGGTCAGATTCAAGTGATAGGCATTCTTGAAAATCGTCTGAGAAAAGCTTTGAAGAACGCCGAAGGCCCCAGACGTAAAGAAGAAAAACATGAAGCAGTACCATACATCCGGCACTCGCAGAAATCCGAAAGTCCCCTCTTCTTTCTCTTTCGGAGTCGGCGGTGTAGTGTCGCGAACAGAATCGCGAGAGAAAACACCTCTGAATACAAGCTCAATGACAAGAACAATCAACGCCACGGAAGAAGCCGCAAACGCTGCGCCTCTCCAGCCGAACCAACCGGCCGTCGTCACCATAAAGAAGGGACAAATCGCCCAGCCGATATTGCCGGTGATGTTATGCCAGGCAAAAGCGTGGCCTAAGAAGCGATCCTGAATGTTGTAGTTCATCAGCGAATAGTCGCTCGGATGAAATACCGAGTTGCCGGCGCCAGCGAGCATCGCCGAGAGATAAAGCATCGGGACATTTTCTGCCATGCCTAAGGCCACGGCACTGGCAATCAGCAAAACCAAGCCTGTATACATTGAGGTCCGGCCGCCTACTTTATCAACCAGAAAGCCGCTCATCGACTGGCCGACAGCACTTGTGACAAAGAACGTTGTCATCAGGGTTCCGCCCTGAAGAAAATTCATTCCGAAGTGCGGAAGTATCCAAGGAAACAGAGACGGAATCACTAAGTGATAGAAATGCGAGCTGGCGTGGGCGATCGAAACGAGAAAAATCGCGAGGATGTCGTGACCGCGAGTTCCTTGTGCGTACATGGCGTGGCTTAAGAGTGTTTTTTCTTATTCTATTCCTGACGCCTTCCGAAAAAAGTTAAGGCCGAGAGATTGTTAGTCCCTCAGCCTCTAAACTCAGATGAGATCAGATGATCTTATCGGTTGTCTTTACGGTCTTCAAAAATGAAGTTGCCGTCGACATAATCCACAAATACCGTGTCTCCAGGAGCATATTTGCCCTTAAGGATATCCACAGCAATCTGGTTTTCCAGATAGTCTTGGACTGCACGGCGCAGCGGACGTGCACCGAACAATGGATCAAAGCCAACCTTGCCTATTTCATCCAAAGCGGCTTCAGTCACATCCAGACCGATGTTCTGCTGTTCCATACGTTTCGCAAGTTTACGAATCTGGATGCGGGCGATTTCGCGAATAGCCTTCTGATCAAGAGCATTGAAGACAACGATTTCATCAATACGGTTAATGAATTCGGGTCTGAAGTGCTTCTTGACTTCATCCATCACGGCTTCCTTCACTACGTCAGGATCTTCACCCTGACGGTTCATGATTTCCTGAGAACCGAGGTTGGAAGTCATAATGATGACGGTATTCTTGAAGTCAACCGTGCGTCCCTGACCGTCGGTCATACGACCGTCGTCCAAGGCCTGAAGCAGGATGTTGAATACGTCCGGATGAGCCTTTTCAACTTCGTCGAGAAGAATCACGCTGTAAGGTTTACGGCGTACGGCTTCCGTTAAGTAGCCGCCTTCTTCATAACCAACATATCCCGGAGGCGCACCGATCAGACGAGCCACGGAGTGTTTCTCCATGAATTCGCTCATATCAATACGGATCATGGCGTCTTCGGTGTCAAACAGGAATTCGGCCAAAGCTTTGGTGAGTTCTGTCTTACCGACGCCTGTCGGGCCAAGGAAGAGGAAGGAACCATAAGGACGGTTCGGGTCGGACAAGCCGGCGCGAGAACGAAGGATGGCGTCAACGACTTTGTCGACAGCTTCTTTTTGTCCCACAACGCGCTTGCCCATGTACTTGGCCATATCCAGAAGCTTCTGGCGTTCGCCTTCCATCATCTTGGAGACCGGAATACCGGTTGCACGGGAAACCACTTCGGCGATTTCTTCAGCGCCTACCTGAGTACGCAGGAGCTTCGGTTTTTCGTCGTAGAGCTTGGTTTCTTCTTTTTCTTCCTTCACCAGCTGTTTTTCAAGTTCAGGAAGTTTGCCGTACTGGATGGCTGCGAGTTCTTCATACTTACCGGAGCGGCGAAGCTCTTCCATCTTGGTCTTGAGCTTGTCGATTTCGTCACGGACTTCTTTAGAACCCAAAGCGGCATTCTTTTCTTTCTTCCAGATTTCTTCCAGGTCGGAATATTCGCGGCTTAACTTAGCGATTTCGTCTTCCAAACCGCTTAAGCGCTTCTTACTGGCTTCGTCTTTTTCTTTCTTGACGGCTTCACGCTCGATCTTTAATTGAATCAGACGGCGGTCCAGTTTATCGAGTTCTTCAGGCTTAGAGTCAATTTCCATCTTGATGCGCGCTGCCGCTTCATCAATCAGGTCAATGGCTTTATCAGGAAGGAAACGATCGGTAATGTAGCGGGCGGAAAGTTCTGCCGCTGCCACGATTGCCGGGTCAGTAATTTCGACGCCGTGGTGAACTTCATACTTTTCCTGCAGACCGCGCAGAATAGCAATCGTGTCTTCGACGCTCGGTTCGTTGACGATCACTTTCTGGAAACGGCGTTCCAGAGCAGGATCTTTTTCGATGTACTTTCTGTATTCGTCCAAGGTCGTCGCACCGATCACATGCAGTTCGCCGCGGGAAAGAGCGGGCTTGAGCATGTTGCCGGCATCCATTGCACCTTCTGTCTTACCGGCGCCGACCACTGTATGGATTTCGTCAATAAACAGAATGATACGGCCTTCTTCGGCAACCACTTCTTTCAGCAGTGCTTTCAGACGTTCTTCGAATTCGCCGCGGTATTTAGCACCGGCAACGAGTCCGGCCATATCGAGGCTCAAGACGCGTTTGTTGCGCAGCGTGTCAGGCACTTCGCCGTTCACAATACGCTGTGCTAAGCCTTCGACCACAGCAGTCTTACCAACACCCGGTTCGCCGATAAGAACCGGATTGTTCTTACTTCTGCGCTGCAGAATCTGCATCGCACGACGAATCTCATCATCTCGCCCGATCACAGGATCGAGCTTACCTTCTCTGGCCTTTTCGGTTAGGTCAACCGTGTATTTCTTTAGGGCTTCACGATTGTTCTCAGCTTCGGGATTGTCCACTTTTTCACCTCCGCGCACGGATAAAATTGCATTTTCTAGGCTCGGTTTATTAAGGCCTTCCTCTTGCGCAAGACGTGCAGCGTCACACTTGCTGTCGCATAAGGCTAAAAGGAAGAGATCGGTGGAAATGAATTTATCGCCGAGTCTTTCGGCCTCCCTTTCCATCGAATTAAGGATTGCCATCAACTCACGGCTGATTTGGACATTGTCGGCAGCTCCGGAAACTTCCGGCAGTTTGCCGATCGCTTCCTTCACCTTACGTTCGAGTTCTCTGACTCTCACGCCGGAGCGCTCTAAGAGCGTCCTTCCGGTGCCCTCGGTGTCCTTTAATACCGCAAGCAGCAAGTGAAGCGGATCGATGTACTGCTGGGAACGCTCGACAGCCATCGATTGTGCTTCTCCGAGCAACTCTTGGAACCGAGTTGTAAATTGATCTTGACGCATAAGAGTTTGAATCTCCTTTTGTTAAGGAAACATTCGGAATCAACTCCTGTTCCCCTATGCGTCTATTCTGAAGAGTCCGCGGAGACGGACGTGCGTTTTTCTCTTATTTTGAGCTTATTTGGTCCACTTGGATTTTGCGGCTTCGTCGGTCTCTTTGGCCTGTACCCAACGGGTGCCCTCGCCCACCTTTTCCTTCTTCCAGAACGGGGCTTCGGTCTTTAAGTAGTCAATAATGAACTCGCAGGCTTTAAATGCTTCCCCGCGATGGGCGCCGGAAACGCCGACAAAAACGATCTGATCCGTGGCGAATAATTCGCCGACACGATGAATCACGGTCGCATCCATAATGTCCCAGCGCTTCTTTGCCTCTTCCACAATGGCCGTAAGGGCTTTTTCGGTCATGCCGGGATAGTGCTCCAGCGTCATGGAAGCGACCTCGTCACCTTCGTTAAGATCGCGGACCGTGCCTAAAAACATCACGACGGCGCCGACTTTAGGAGACGCATGCAGTGCCGCTACTTCAGCCTGAACATCAAAGTCTTCTGTTTGAACTGCAATCTTCATTGACGCCTCTTATAAGTTGAATTCTGTGAATGGGATGTAGGTCACCAAATCGCCCTTCTTCAAGTCAGCTTCAGCCGGAATGTCGGCTAAGCCATCTGCCCAGGTGCAGGAGCTGAGCACTGCCGAGTTTTGAGTTCGGTAGTTTTCCAGCTCTCCGGCGCCGTTGCGGCGGACACGGATGAATTCGCGGCGGGATCCGCACTTGTAATCAAAGGCCAGCGGAAGGATATAACCCTTCACATCAATCTGGCTGCGACCGGAAAGTTTAAGAATCAGCGGCTGAGCAAACAGCAGGAAGGTCACAAAGCCGGAGACGGGATTGCCGGGAAGGCCGATAAACGGAACACCGCGAACTTCACCTTTAGCGACCGGTTTGCCCGGCTTCATGGCGATGCGCCACATCTGCATCTTGCCGAGCTCCTCAACGGCTCGGCGAATAAAGTCGGATCCCGCCGTGATGCCGGCTTCGCCTACGCTCATGCCGCCGCTGGTCAGAATGAAATCAGACTTGCGTGAGGCTTTACGGAAAGCTTCCAGAGTTGCTTCAAACGTATCAGGAATATTGCCGTAATCCACCACATCGCAGCCCAGTTGATGGAGCAGTCCGCGCAGGACAAAGCGGTTGGAGTTGTAGATGCCGCCCTCGACAAGCTTTTCTCCCGGCATCGCGAGTTCGTCGCCGGTGAAGAAAAGCGAAACACGAATCGGACGATAAACCTTAACTGTGGAAACGCCGATGCTCGCGGCAACGCCGAGCGCCGGAGGCGTTAAGCGGTCGCCCTTCTTCAATACAGTCTGGCCAACATCAATATCGCATCCTGCTCTTCGAATCCAGGCACCGGCTTTAGGATCACAATGGAATTCAACGCTGCCGTCTTCCATCTCGGAAGCTTCTTCCTGAGGTATAACCGCATCGGCTCCCGGAGGGATGGGGGCGCCGGTGAAGATGCGGGCGACAGTGCCGGGTTCAAGTTCAGTGCCGACGTGGCCGGCAAAAATTCGCTGAGAAACCGGGAAATTGCGGCGACCGCCTGCAAAATCGGCGCAGCGAACGGCATAGCCGTCCATCTGAGAATTATCCAGAGGAGGGACTTTAATTTCGGAGACGATGTCTTGGGCGAGGATCTTGCCTGCCGAATAAAGGGTCACCATATCTTCTACTTCGGCAACCGCCTCCGCACCTTCCAAAATCTTTGCTTTTGCTTGTTCAACTGTCAGCATTTCCGTGTTTCTCCGTCTTCGAGACCAAGCTCTCGAACTATGAAGCGAGTAATGGTTTCGGCATCATTTATATCAAAAATCGGCAGATTTCCAAATGCCGGGTGTGTCGTATCGGTCACGACCGCAGCGATGCGCTTGTCGTGTGCGCAAATCGGTGTTTCATGCCGTTCGAGCTTGCGCCAAACCTCCAGGCGAAGCGCTTCCTGCTCTTCGGCCTTAAAGCCTTCGACAATCACGATGTCCGCAGGATCTAAATGACGAATTAAATCCGACAGCGTGGGCTTTTCTTTTGGCGTCTCGGTGAGCATGGCCCAGCGTTCGTCGGTATGCACAATAACCTGCGTCGCACCTGCTTCACGAAAACGATAAGAATCCTTCCCGGGCTTATCGATATCGACATTGTGATGGGCGTTTTTAACGGCCGAGACTTTGAGGCCGCGCTCAGCGAGCAGCGCGATGATTTTTTCGATCAGGGTAGTTTTGCCGCTGCCGGAGTATCCAACAAAATTAACAATCTTCATAAAAACAAAAAGGCCTGCGGTTAAGCAAGCCTCTTCAAATTAAAACTTATTTCCCGACGTCATGCTCGGCGAGGAAATTTTTAACCAACTGCGCATCCGCAGGCATTTCCAGCACTTTCTGCGGTTTTTCGAGCAGATCTTCGTAGCCGGCCGGAACCGGAGGTTCAAAGCCAACGGCTTTTTTGAACGTAGCTGCAAATTTAGCAGGTAATGCGGTTTCCAAACAAATGGTCTTTACACCCGGGATTCGTTCTTTCATTGCCGCATTGATGCCGTCCGCTGTGTGCGGATCCACAAGGAAGCCGTACTGATCCCAAACGCGCTTGATGCAGGCCAAACGGTCGGCGTGGGTGCTTCTGGAAGCGGTAAAGCCGCTTGCCTTCACAGCTGCCCATTCTTCTGCATTGAGAAGGAATTCCTTCTTCTGAGCCAGCTCGGTCCAGAGCTCTACCACACGCTCAGGATTTCTGCCAGTGATGTCGTAGATATAGCGTTCGAAGTTGGAAGCCTTGGAAATATCCATGGACGGAGAACTCGTCACAAAGGTATGTGCAGAATCGCGAATGCGATAGCGGCCGCTGCGGAAGAATTCATAGAGGACATCGTTTTCATTGGTAGCTACGATCAGACGAGCCACAGGGAGCCCCATCTGCTTGGCGATCCAGCCTGCTAAAACGTCACCGAAGTTGCCGGAGGGCACGGAGAATGTGACTTCTTCATCTTCGGATTCGGTCGCTTGGAGCCAAGCGCTGAAGTAGTAAATGACCTGAGCGGCAATTCGTGCCCAGTTAATGGAATTCACAGCGCCGATGTGATGCTCGGTCTTAAAGGTCAAGTCGCCGGATACGGCTTTGACGATATCCTGAGCATCATCAAAACTGCCTTGGACGGCAATATTGAAAATGTTCTTATCCTGCAGGGAATACATCTGAGCTTTCTGGAATCTGCTCATGCGGCCGGCTGGCGAAAGCATGAAGACCTGAATGCCTTCACGGCCTTTCATAGCGTATTCGGCTGCGCTGCCGGTATCTCCGCTCGTGGCGCCGAGAATATTCAGGCGGGGTTCTTTGCGGGCGAGCACAAACTCAAAGAGCGAACCCAGGTACTGCATCGCCATGTCTTTAAAGGCGAGCGTCGGACCGTTGGAGAGCTCGAGAATGCCGAAGTCATTTTCCAGCCAAACGACGGGCGCGATTTTTTTGAAATCCGTGCCTTCGCGGCCGTGACAGTAAACTTCGGGCGTGTAAGTGGTTTCGCACAGACGGGCGATATCCGAGCGCTGCATATCTTTGGCAAAAAGACTTGTCACGGCAGTCGCGAGCTGAGCGTAAGAGAGGCCGCGCCAGTTCTTTAGAGTTTCTTTCGAAACCTGCGGGTAGACCTTAGGCACGAACAAGCCGCCGTCACGCGCCAAACCCTGAAGAACAATTTCGCTGTAAGAGGCGGCGGGCACGCCGCCGCGTGTAGACACGTATTGCATTACTGTAATTCTTCCTTTCTCAGAAGCACGATGGCGCCGCGGACATTGGCCAGCTGCTGCATCGTACGGATGGCTCTTTGAATATCCGCTTCACGGGTGCTGTGCGTCAGCAGAATGATTTCGGTAGAAGCGTCCTCCAAAGGTGCTTCTTTCTGGATCAAAGACTCAATAGAAATCTTGTTGTCGGCCAGAATACGGGCGATTTCCGCCAAAACGCCGGGTTTGTCTTCAACGGGAATGCGCAGGTAGTAAGAGCAGACCGTATCGCCGAAGTCAGCAAAAGATTTGGCTTTCGGGTTATGCGTTGTGGTCGGCATACGAGGACGCTCGGAGACAGCCACTTCCGCAGTACGAGCGATATCGGTCAAGACTGCAACCACGGCAGAACCGGTCGGCTCAGAGCCGGCGCCTTTGCCGTAGTAAAGAGAACTTTCGGCGGCGTCGCCTTTCACAACGACGGCGTTCATCGCGCCTTCTACATTGGCGAGCAGGCGGCGTGTGGGAACAAGCGCCGGATGGACGCGAAGTTCGATGCCGTAATCAGTGTACTTGGTGATGCCGAGCAGCTTGATGCGGTAGCCGAGTTCTTCGGCAAACTTAATGTCTTTGGCTTCCAGATGTGTAATGCCTTCGATATGAACTTTAGTCATATCGACCGGAACGCCGAAAGCAATAGCCGAGAGAAGCATCAGTTTATGAGCGGAGTCCGTACCTTCGATGTCGAAGGTCGGATCGGCTTCGGCGTAACCCAAGCGCTGAGCTTCTTTGAGCACATCGTCGAAACTGCGTCCGGTATCACGCATGGTAGAGAGGATGAAGTTGCAGGTTCCGTTGATGATGCCGGCGATCGAAGAGACGCGGTTGGCGGCTAAGCCTTCGCGCAGCGCCTTAACAATCGGAATGGAACCGGCAACGGCGGCTTCAAAGGCGACATTGACGCCTTTGGTCTGAGCGGCAGAGAAAATCTCGTTGCCGTGTTCTGCCAGCAAAGCTTTGTTTGCGGTCACGACATGCTTGCCGGCGTCGATAGCGGCCAAAATCAAAGATTTTGCAGGCTCGATGCCGCCCATGGCTTCAACCACAACGTTGACTTCCGGGTCATTAACCAGATCATGCCAATCGTTGGTGACGATCACATCTTCGTCGACCAGAAGTTTAACGCGGTCGACATTGCGGACGGTCACGCGTTTGACCGAGATCGGCGCACCCGCTCTTTGTCTGATTAAAGAATGGTTTCTTTCTAAGATGTCGTACGTGCCTTTGCCGACATTACCGAAACCGGCCAAACCGACTTTGATTTCCGTTGCCATTTCCTCTCCTTGCGTTTAACTATTTTTTCTTGGAAGCTGCTTTTGCCTTGGGTTTCTTAGAACCCTTGGTAGGAATGTTCTTAACCTTGGCGAATTTGGGTGCTGCCGGTTTCTTTTCCGGAGCAGCCGGGGCCGGCTCGCCCTTCCAGCGACGATGGAATTTCTTCGTCTTGGGCTGGATCAGACCGTCTTCTTTGAACATCTGACGAATACCGCGCAGGGCCTGACGAATACGATCGGCGTTTTCGATCAGGGCGATACGCACAAAGCCTTCACCGTATTCACCGAAACCGATGCCGGGAGAAACGGCGACCTTGGCTTTCTCCAGCAGGCGTTTAGAGAATTCCACGCTGCCCATGGACTTGTAGAACTCGGGGAGCTCAGCCCAGATGTACATGGAGGCCTTGGGTTTTTCTACCATCCAGCCTAAGTCATGCAGGCCTTTGACCATCACGTCGCGACGGTGTTCGTATTCTTTTCTGACTTCTTCGACGCATTCCTGAGGACCGTTCAAGGCTTCGATCGCGCCGACCTGAATCGGTGTGAAAGTGCCGTAGTCGTGATAGCTCTTGATACGAGTCAGTGCGCCGACAAGTTCACGGTTTCCGACCATGAAGCCGATACGCCAGCCGGCCATGTTGTAGCTCTTACTCATCGTGAAGAACTCGACGGCCACGTCTTTAGCGCCCGGGACCTGCATGATGGAAGGCGCCTTGAATCCGTCGTAGACGATGTCGGCGTAGGCCAAGTCGTGAACGATGTAGACGCCGTGCTTCTTAGCCAGGGCGACGAGTTTTTCAAAAAAGTCGAGATCTACGCACTGAGCGGTCGGGTTGCTCGGGAAACCCAGAATCATGAGTTTGGGTTTCGGGGTCGTTTCCGTCACGGCTCTTTCGAATTCGCTGAAGAAATCGATACCGGGGCCCATGCGGACGCTGCGGACATCGGCACCGGCGATGATGGAACCGTAAATATGAATCGGGTAGCTCGGATTCGGAACGAGGACCGTGTCGCCACGATCGCAGGTTGCGAGCATCAGGTGAGCGATACCTTCCTTGGAGCCGATCGTAACGATGGCTTCTTTGTCCGGATCAATATCGACGTCCCAGCGTCTCTTGTACCAATCGCTGATGGCCTTGCGAAGACGAGGGATACCACGGGAAGCGGAATAGCCGTGGGTTCCGGGGCGCTGCGCCACTTCGACCATCTTGTCGACGATGTGCTTCGGTGTGTCGCCGTCGGGGTTGCCCATGCTCAAATCAATGATGTCCTCTCCGCGATGACGGGCCGCCATCTTCAGTTCGTTGGTAATGTTAAAGACGTAAGGCGGGAGTCGTTTAATGCGGGGAAAATCGTTATTCATGTGGACCTTCACTTGTTTGTTATCAGTAATCTTTTGAGTTTAATTGAAACATTTCGATTTAAAGATGAATCAAACAGTTTTTGCTGGACGTTCTGTCAACAGGCAATCGAGTAGGGGAAGCTTTCACCTACCCCTCTCACACCACTGGGCATGCGGGTCTCGCACCCAGCGGTT
>OBYS01000870.1_pt1 | contig 13174 bp, 6 predicted proteins | sample 1476791 | NCBI WGS metagenome assembly OBYS01 (sample SAMEA2580205, study PRJEB22360) | human gut metagenome | biome: human gut; feature: human-associated habitat; material: faeces | place: Denmark | collected 2008/2010
CGTCTGCTGGAGCGGGCCTGCCAGCTGCAGCAGCTCCGTCTCGGTGACGCCCTCGGCAGGCAGCAGGTCGGTGACGCGGGGTGCGCCCTCGGTGATGGTGCCGGTCTTGTCCAGCGCCACGATCTGGGTGCGGCCTGCGGCTTCCAGCGAGGCGGCAGTCTTGAAGAGGAGGCCGTTTTTTGCACCGAGGCCATTGCCCACCATAATAGCCACAGGTGTTGCAAGGCCCAGTGCGCAGGGGCAGCTGATGACCAGCACGGAGATGCCGCGGGCCAGCGCATAGCCCAGCTCATGGCCCAGCAGCAGCCAGACGATGGTGGTCACGACGGCAATGGAGATGACCGCCGGGACGAAGAAGCCCGACACGGTGTCGGCGATTTTTGCGATAGGAGCTTTGGTGGCGGCGGCATCACTGACCATCTTGATGATCTGAGCCAGCGTGGTATCCTCGCCCACGCGGGTGGCCTCGCAGCGGAGGAAGCCCGACTGGTTGGTGGTGGCGGCGCTGACTTTGTCGCCGACGGCCTTGTCCACCGGGATGCTCTCGCCGGTCAGGGCGCTCTCGTTGACTGCGCTGGTGCCTTCCAGCACCACGCCGTCCACCGGGATATTCTCGCCGGGGCGGACCACAAAGACGTCGCCCTTCTGCACGTCGGCGATGGCCACGGTCACTTCCGCGCCGTCCCGCACCAGCGTGGCGGTCTTGGGGGCCAGCTTCATCAGGCTCTTGAGGGCGTCGGTGGTCTTGCCCTTGGAGCGGGCTTCCAGCATCTTGCCCACCGTGATGAGGGTCAGGATCATGGCGGCAGACTCGAAGTAGAACTCCATCATATAGTGCATGACCAGCTCGTCGCTGCCGTCCACCTGGGCGCGGGTCATGGCGAAGAGGGCATAAGTGCTCCACACGAAGCTTGCCATGGAGCCGAGGGCCACCAGCGTATCCATGTTGGGTGCGCCGTGGATGAGGCCCTTGAAGCCGTTGATGAAGAACTTCTGGTTGATGACCATGACGATGCCCGCCAGCAGCAGCTGGACAAGGCCCATGGCGACGTGGTTGCCGTCGAACCAGTGGGGCAGGGGCCAGCCCCACATCATGTGGCCCATGGAGAAGTACATCAGCACCAGCAGGAAGCCCAGCGAGGCGATGAGACGGCGCTTGAGCTTCGGTGTCTCGCGGTCGGCCAGTGCATCGAGGCCGGCACTGGCGCCCGAAGCCTTACTGGCAGAGGCATTCTTCGGGCTTGCGCCGTAGCCTGCCTCCTGCACAGCCGAGAGGATGGCGGCAGGGGAGGCTGTGCCTTCCACGCCCATGGAGTTTGTCAGAAGGCTCACCGAGCAGCTCGTGACCCCCGGCACCTTCTTCACGGCCTTTTCTACCCGGGCAGAGCAGGCCGCGCAGCTCATACCCGTGACATTGTATTGTTCCATTGCGGATTCCTTTCCCTCTTATAGGATGCCCGGAACGGGATCATTTCATGAGCCGTGGCAGCAGCTGCAGCAGTTCGTCCAGCTTCTGTGTCCCGCCGGCTCTCAAATCGTCGGCCACGCAGGTGCGGACGTGCTGGCTCAGCAGCTCTTTGGAAAAGCCGTTCAGTGCAGCGTTCACCGCAGCCACCTGCACCAGAATATCGGCGCAGTAGACGTCCTTGTCCAGCATCGCGCGGATGCCGCGCACCTGGCCCTCGATGCGGCTCAGCCGGTTGGCGAGGGCGCGGTACTCCTCAGGGGTACGGTCCTTGTGGCGGCAGCAGGAGGGGGCAGTGTCCTTTTCGGCAGGCTCAGCGGCGCAGCAGGGCTTTTTTTCAGCATCAGTCATAGCAGATGACTCCTTTCCGGGTGTATCAGTGTGAAGAGAAAACGTACCCTGTGGGGGTAAATCTCCTGATATTCTGATTTTACCACTTGGGGGTATCTGTTTCAAGTGGGTAGAATGCGCTAACTGTGAAAACTTTGTGAAAATAAAAGCGGCGAAATGCAGAAACGGGAGCCTCCCGGTAAAGGAAAGCTCCCGTTTCTGTTTAGGATAGGAAAGAGAATGTCATAAATAGGGGGAGGGGGTCACAGGTTGGTGTAACCCATCAGATAGCGGTCCACCTCGGCGGCGCAGTCGCGGCCCTCCCGCAGGCCCCAGACCACGAGGCTCTGCCCCCGGCGCATATCGCCGCAGACAAAGACCTTGTCCACATTGGTGCGGAAGCCGTGGTCGGCCACATTGCCCCGGGCGTTCCGCTCCACGCCGAACGCCTCGGCCACATAGTCCTCGCAGCCCACGAAACCGGCGGCGATAAAGGCCAGCTGGCAGTCGTAGGTGAACTCTTCGCCGGTGGGTACCATGCTGGTACGGCCGGTGTCGGGGTCACGCTGGGGCTTGAGATAGGAGATGACCGCGCCGGTCAGGCTGCCGGCGTCGTCCTTCAAAAACTCTTTGACGGTGGTCTGGTAGACGCGGGGGTCTTTGCCGAACTTGGCGAGGCACTCGGTCTGGCCGTAGTCCACCTTCAGCACCTTGGGCCACTCGGGCCAGGGGTTATTCGCGGCCCGCTCTTTCGGGGGCTGGGGCATCATTTCCAGTGCCACGAGGTCGGTGCAGCCCTGCCGCAGGGCGGTACCCTGACAGTCGTTGCCGGTGTCGCCGCCGCCGATGACGAGGACATTCCTGCCTGCCGCGTTGATGGCCCTGCCGTCGGCAAACTTGCTGTCCAGCAGGCTCCTGGTCACGCTGGTGAGGTAGTCCACCGCGAGGTAAACTCCCTTCGCGTCGCGGCCCGGGACGTTCAGATCGCGGGCTTTCTTGGCACCGCAGCAGAGCACGATGGCGTCATAGCGGTTCAAGATCTCAGCGGCATCCACAGCCCCGCCCACATCCATGTTGGTGCGGAACTCGACGCCCTCAGCCTGCATGATCTTGATGCGGCGCTCGATGACGGATTTGTCCAGCTTCATGTTGGGGATGCCGTACATCAGCAGACCGCCCACACGGTCAGCACGCTCGAAGACGGTGACGGCATGGCCCCGGATGTTGAGGTATTCGGCCACCGACAGGCCCGACGGGCCGCTGCCGATGACGGCCACGCTCTTGCCGGTGCGGGCCGGAGGCGGGGCGGCGTGGAGCCAGCCCTTGGCGTAGCCCGTCTCCACGATGGCGTGTTCGTTCTCCCGGACAGTGACGCTGCTGCCGGTGACGTCGCCGCAGGTGCAGGCGGCCTCACACAGGGCAGGGCAGACCCGGCTCGTGAACTCCGGGAAACGGTTGGTGGTGCGCAGGCGGCGGAGCGCCAGCTCCCACCTGCCCTGATAGACCAAATCGTTCCACTCGGGGATGAGGTTGTTCAGCGGGCAGCCGGAGGCCATGCCGCCGATCATCATGCCCGCCTGGCAGAAGGGGACGCCGCAGTCCATGCAGCGGGCTGCCTGGGTCTGCTGCTCCTCCCGGGAGAGCCAGATGTGAAATTCGTTAAAGTTTTCAATGCGCTCCAGCGGCGGAACATCCGTGCTGGTCTTGCGCGTGTAATCCATAAAACCAGTGAGTTTTGCCATGATGTTCCCCTCCTTACTTGTTCTTCTGCACGGCGTAGAATGCTTCGATCTGCGCCTGCTCGCCGTCGAGTCCGCGCTCTTCCATGGAGGCGATGACCCGCAGCATATGGTCGTAATCGTAGGGGAGGACTTTCTTGAACTTGGGCAGGAACTCGCTGAAATCGTCCAGGATCTCCCTGCCGCGGGGCGAGCCGGTCAGATCGACGTGCTCCCGGATGAGCTCTTTTAGGGTGGCGACGTCGTACTTGTGCTCCACCGGCTCGAGGCTGACGGTCTCCTTGTTCACCCGCTGGTAGAAGTCCCAGTTCTCATCCAGAACATAGGCGATGCCGCCGGTCATGCCGGCTGCAAAGTTCTTGCCGGTCTGGCCCAGAACGACGACGGTGCCGCCGGTCATGTACTCGCAGCCGTGGTCGCCCACGCCCTCGACGACGGCCACAGCGCCCGAGTTGCGGACGCAGAAGCGCTCACCGGCCACACCGGAAACAAAGGCTTTGCCGCTGGTGGCACCGTAGAGCGCCACGTTGCCGATGATGATGTTCTCCTCGGGCTTGAAGGTGATGCCCTCGGGCGGGCGGACGATGAGCTTGCCGCCGGAGAGGCCCTTGCCCATGTAGTCGTTGCAGTCGCCGGTCAGCTCCAGCGTCAGACCCTTGGGAATGAACGCGCCGAAGCTCTGGCCGCCTGCACCGGTGCAGTGGACGGTGTAGACGTCATCGGGCAGGTCGCTGCCGTACTTGCGGGTGATCTCGCTGCCGAAGATGGCACCAAAGGCGCGGTCGGTGTTGGAGACCTCCAGCTTCACGCTCTGGGGGTTCTTGCTGCTGAGCTTGAATTTCTTCATCAGCACCTTCATGTCCAGAGTGTCTTCCAGATGGAAGTCGTAGGTGTCTTCCTTCTGGAAGTGGACATTGCTGTTGACGATGGCGGGGTTGTGCAGGATGCAGTCGAGGTCCATCTTGGACATCCGGCTGTCGGCAGGGGCAGACTTGACATGGAGCAGGTCGGTGCGGCCCACCAGCTCGTCAATGGTACGGATGCCCAGCTTTGCCATGTATTCGCGCAGCTCCTGCGCCACGAAGGTCAGGTAGTTGATGATATACTCGGGCTTGCCGCGGAAGTGCTTGCGCAGCTCGGGGTTCTGGGTGCAGATGCCCATGGGGCAGGTGTCGAGGTTGCAGACACGCATCATGACGCAGCCCATGGTCATCAGCAGAGAGGTGCCGAAGCCGAACTCCTCAGCGCCCAGCATACAGCTGATGGCCACATCGCGGCCGGAGAGCAGCTTGGAATCGCTCTCGATGCGCACACGGGTGCGCAGACCGTTGAGGATAAGGGTCTGGTGGGTCTCGGCGATGCCAAGCTCCCAGGGCAGACCGGCATCTTTGATGGAGTTGCGGGGCGCTGCGCCCGTGCCGCCGTCGTAGCCGGAGACGAGGATGACCTGTGCGCCGCCCTTGGCGACACCGGCAGCGATGGTGCCGACGCCGGCCTCACTGACCAGCTTGACGTTGATGTTGGCGTGGCGGTTGGCATTCTTGAGGTCGTAGATAAGCTCTGCAAGGTCTTCGATGGAGTAGATGTCGTGGTGCGGCGGGGGAGAGATGAGGCCGACACCGGTAGTGCTGTGGCGGGTCTTGGCGATCCACGGGTACACTTTTGCGCCGGGCAGATTGCCGCCCTCGCCGGGCTTTGCGCCCTGTGCCAGCTTGATTTGGATCTCTTCCGCGCTCACCAGATACTTGCTGGTGACGCCGAAGCGGGCGGAAGCCACCTGCTTTATCTTGGAATTGCTCTCGCTGTGGTAGCGCTCTTCGGGCTCACCGCCCTCGCCGGTGTTGCTCCGGCCGCCGAGGCGGTTCAGCGCGATGGCGATGGTCTCGTGGGCCTCGCTGCTCAGCGCGCCGTAGCTCATGGCAGCGGCCTTGAACCGCTTGACGATGGAGCTCACCGGCTCTACCTCGTCCAGCGGGATGCCGCCGTCGGGGGCATAGTTGAAGTCCAGCAGACTGCGCAGATGGACGCCGTTCTGGCCCATGTTGTCCACGGTGTGGGTGAACTGCTTGAAGGTGTCGTAGTCGCCGGTGAAGCAGGCTTTCTGGAACAGGTGGATGGTCTGGGGGTTGAAGAGGTGCTCTTCCTTGCCGCTGCGGAACTTGTGGGCGCCGCCGTCTTCCAGCTGCATATTGATGTCAAGGCCCAGCGGGTCGAAGGCTGCGTTGTGCAGGGCTTCCACGTCAGCCTGAATGTCCTCGAGGCCGATGCCGCCCACACGGCTCACCGTGCCGGTGAAATACTTGTCGATAACGTCCCTGGAGATGCCGACGGCCTCGAAGATCTGGCTGCTCTGGTAGCTCTGGATGGTGGAGATGCCCATCTTGGAGGCGATCTTCACGATGCCGCCCAGCACAGCCTTGTTGTAGTCGTCCACAGCGGCGTAATAATCTTTGTCCAGCAGGCCGTCGTCGATGAGCTGGCCGATGGTCTCATGGGCCAGATAGGGGTTGACGGCGCAGGCACCGTAGCCCAGCAGAGCGGCAAAGTGATGCACTTCATGAGGCTCTGCGCTCTCGAGGATGAGGGCCAGTGCGGTGCTCTTCTTGGTGCGGATGAGGTACTGGGACACCGCCGACACCGCCAGCAGGCTGGGGATGGCCACATGGTACTCGTCAATGTCCCGGTCGGACAGGATGATGATGTTGGCACCCTCTTTGTAGGCGCGATCGACCTCCAGGAAAACGCGGTCGATGGCCTTTTCGAGGCTGGTGTTCTTGTAGTAGTTGATGGAGACCGTGGAGACTTTGAAGCCCGGGACGTTCATGTACTTGATGCGGAGAAGGTCCGTGGACGTGAGGATGGGATTGTTGACCTTGAGCACCTTGCAGTTTTCGGGCTTGTCTTCCAGCAGGTTGCCGTGTGCGCCCACATAGACGCTGGTGGAGGTGACGACCTTCTCGCGGATGGCGTCGATGGGCGGGTTCGTGACCTGTGCAAAACGCTGCTTGAAGTAGTTGAAGAGCGGCGGGTGCCGGCCGCTGAGGACGGCAAGCGGGGTATCGGTACCCATTGCGCCGGAAGGCTCTGCGCCCTGACGTGCCATGGGCAGGATGAGGGTGCTGATGTCCTCATACTTGTAGCCGAACACCTTCTGCAGGCGCAGCAGGTCGTCGCCGGTGTAGCTGGGGGTCTTGATGTTGGGGATCTTGAGGTCCTTCAGCTGGACGAGGTTGCGGTCGATCCACTCGCCGTACGGCTCACGGCTGGCGTAGTATTCCTTCAGCTTCTCGTCGTCCACGACTTCGCCCTTGACGGTGTTCACCAGCAGCATCTTGCCGGGGCGGAGACGGTCTTTGACCAGAATGTTCTCCGGCTCACAGGGCAGCACGCCCACCTCGGAGGAGAGGATCATCCTGCCGTCTTTGGTGATGTAGTAGCGGCTGGGGCGCAGACCGTTGCGGTCCAGCACAGCGCCCACCACGTCGCCGTCGGAGAAGAGGATGGCCGCAGGGCCGTCCCAGGGCTCCAGCATGGTGGCGTAATACTGGTAGAAGTCCCGCTTTTTCTGGCTGATGTTCTTGTTGTTCTCCCAGGGCTCCGGGATGGTGATCATGACAGCCAGCGGCAGGTCCATGCCGTTCATCACCATGAACTCGAGGGCGTTGTCCAGCATGGCGGAGTCGGAGCCGGAGGTGTTGATGATGGGCAGGATCTTGTTCATGTCCTCCTTCATGATGGGGGAGGAGATGGTCTCCTCACGGGCCAGCATGGCGTCGGTGTTGCCCTTGATGGTGTTGATCTCGCCGTTGTGGAGGATGAAGCGGTTGGGGTGGGCGCGCATCCAGCTGGGGTTGGTGTTGGTGGAGAAGCGGCTGTGGACCATGCCGATGGCGGATTCATAGTCCTCGTCCTGCAGGTCGAGGTAGAACTGGCGCAGGTCGTGGACGAGGAACATGCCCTTGTACACGATGGTGCGGCTGGACAGGCTGGGGACATAGGTGCCGTTGCTGGCCTGCTCGAAGACCCGGCGGACGATGTAGAGCTTGCGGTCAAAGTCGATGCCCTTGCTCACCTTGGCGGGCTTTTTGATGAAGCACTGCCAGATGGCGGGCATACAGTCGCGGGCTTTCTGGCCCACGGCGTCGGGGTCTACAGGCACTTTGCGCCATGCCAGAAACTCGAGGCCCTCTTTGCGGGTGACAAGCTCAAAAAGCTTCATGGCCTGAGCACGCAGATGCTCGTTCTGAGGGAAGAAGAACATACCCACGCCGTATTCGCGCTCGTTGCCAAGGCGGATGTTCAGCTCGTCGGCCACCTTGGCGAAGAAGCGGTGGCTGATCTGCAGCATGATGCCCACGCCGTCGCCGGTCTTGCCCTCGGCGTCCTTGCCGGCGCGGTGCTCAAGGCGCTCCACGATGGACAGCGCGTCGCTGACGGTCTGGTGGCTCTTGCGGCCCTTGATGTCCACGACGGCACCGATGCCGCAGGCGTCGTGCTCGAACTGGGGGTCATAGAGGCCCAGAGGCCCTTTTTGCTCCGTGAAATTTTCCATAGACTTTCCTATCCTTTTTTCGATTTTCCGGAGAATATCCTGGCAATGCTGCGGCACATTCCGCAGCGTCTCTCTTATATGGTATAACAGAAAAGGCGTCTCAGATGGGTCGGCGAAGACTCATCTGGAACGCCCTTGTTCCGGATAACAAGAATATTATACAAAGGTGCTGAAAAAGATTCAAGTGACAGCTGCACCAAATGTGGGTACACGGCGACGGTTCTTCTTGTGAAAAACAGACACGCAGAGCAGGAAATAGTATGCCTTTTCCGGCTCAGTGCCGGCCCAGACAGGCGGCAAGATCGTCCTCCGGGGTGGTCGTGGGCTTGAGGTCATACTTCTCCTGCAAAACAGCGGCCACCCCGGGGGAGAGGAAGGCGGGCAGGGTGGGGCCGAGACGGATGCCCCGGATGCCCAGCGCTAGCAGGGCCATCAGCACACAGACCGCCTTCTGCTCGAACCAGCAGAGGATGATGGAGAGGGGCAGTTCGTTGACCGAGCAGTCAAAAGCTTCGGCCAGACCCAGCGCGATCCGGATGGCACTGTAGGCGTCGTTGCACTGGCCCACGTCGAGGATGCGGGGCAGACCCGCCACCGTACCCAGCGGCAGGTCGTTGAGCCGGAACTTGCCGCAGGCCAGCGTCAGGATGACGGTGTCGGGCGGGGTCAGCTTGGCAAAATCCGTGTAGTACCGGCGGGAGGGGCGGGTGCCGTCGCATGCCGACCGTGCTGATGGAGCGGGGGGGGGGGGGGCGGCCGCCGTCGCAGCCGCCGATGAGGAAAAAGTGCCGGATGGCACCCTCGTGGACGGCTTGGACGATCTCCTCCGCATGGCTCAGTACGGCATGGTGGGCAAAGCCGGTGGTGACCACACTGCCGCCGTTCATGCCCGGGATGAGGGTGTCCTCCGGGTAGCCGCCCAGCTCAAGCGCCTTGGCGATGACCGGCGAAAAATCCCGGTCCTCCCCGATGTGGGTGACGCCGGGATAGGAGACGACAGAGGTGGTGAATACCCGGTCGGCATAGCTGGGCCGGAGGGGCATGATGCAGTTGGTAGTGAAGAGCACCGGTGCAGGGATGTCCTCAAACTCCCGCTGCTGGTTCTGCCATGCGGTGCCAAAGTTGCCTTTCAGATGAGGAAAGCGCTTTTTCAGCTCCGGGTAGCCGTGGGCAGGCAGCATCTCGGAGTGGGTGTAGACATTGATGCCCTTGCCCTCGGTCTGCTCCAACAGGCACTTGGCGTCGTAGAGGTCGTGGCCGGAGATGACGATGAAAGGCCCTTTCTCGATGGTCAGGGACACCTCCACCGGCTCCGGGTCGCCAAACGCGCCGGTGTTGGCCTTGTCCAGCTCAGCCATGACCCGGTAGGCCATCCGCCCGGTGTCCTCCACCAGCTGGAAGAGCTTGTCCTTGTCCCGCTCCTGTGCGATGGCCCGCAGCGCCGTGCAGAAAAACAGATCGATCTCGCCGTCGGTGTAATCCAGCACCCGGGCGTGGTAAGAGTAGGCCGCCATGCCCCGCAGGCCGAACAGCACGAAGGACTTCAGGCTCTTGACGTCCGGGTCCGGCTCCTGCCACAGCTTTTCCATGTCGTAGTCACCCACCGGCGAAGGAGCGGGGCAGGCGGAAGCAAACGCCTCCTGTTTTGCCTTCCACACCTTGTCGGTGAGCTGGGCCACCGTCTCGGGGTCGAAGTTGACGTTGGTGATGGTGGTGAACAACCCTTCCAGCAACAACAGTGCCTGCGGCGGCTGGATGGGCTTGCCGATGTCCAGCAGCAGGGTGGCGAAACCGATGAGAGCACCGGTCAGCCTGTCCTGCGCGTCCGCCGTCTCAGCAGATTTACCGCAGACGCCCGCTCTGCCCGTGCAGCCGACGCCGTGGGCTGCCTGCTCACATTGATAACAAAACATTTGCTCGTCCATGCAAAAACCTCTTTTCGTTTGATGAAAGGAGTATGAGCGGGGCGGCAGACGGTTATGCAGGCAGGCGGGGCAAACCAAAAAAAGCCGCACCCTCGCGGATGCGGCCCTTGCAGATCAGAAAAAGCTTAGTAGGTGATGCCCTGAGCCATCATGGCGGTAGCGACCTTCAGGAAGCCGGCGCAGTTTGCACCGACCATCAGGTTGCCCTCGGAGCCGGCGGCCACGGATGCATCGTAGGAAGCGTGGAAGATGCCCTCCATGATGCCCTTCAGCTTTGCATCGACCTCTTCGAAGCTCCAGCTCAGACGCTCGGAATTCTGGCTCATCTCCAGACCGGAGGTGGCCACGCCGCCGGCGTTGGAAGCCTTTGCGGGTCCGTACAGGATGCCGTTGGACAGGTAGACCTCGATGGCCTCGGGAGTGCTGGGCATGTTAGCGCCCTCGCAGACCACGGTGCAGCCGCCCTTCACCAGAGCCTCTGCGGACTCCTTGTTGATCTCGTTCTGGGTAGCGCAGGGCAGGGCGATGTCGCAGGGGACAGTCCAGACCTTGGAGCAGTCAGCAATGTAGGTCGCATCCTTGTGGGTCTCGGCATACTCCTTGATACGGCCGCGGCGGACTTCCTTCAGGTCCTTGACGTAGGCCAGGTCGATGCCGTTGGGGTCGTAGACATAGCCGTTGGAGTCGGACATGGTGACGACCTTGGCACCCAGCTGGGTAGCCTTCTCGCAGGCGTAGATGGCGACATTGCCGGAGCCGGAGATGACCACGGTCTTGCCCTCGAAGCTGTCGCCACGCATGCACTTCAGAGCCTCAGCGGTGAAGTAGCACAGGCCGTAGCCGGTAGCCTCGGTACGGGCCAGAGAACCGCCGAAGGTCAGGCCCTTGCCGGTGAGCATACCGCCCTGGAAGCTGTTGGTCAGACGCTTGTACTGGCCGAACATATAGCCGACCTCGCGGCCGCCGACGCCAATATCACCGGCGGGGCAGTCCACGAACTGGCCGATGTGGCGGTACAGCTCGGTCATAAAGCTCTGGCAGAAGCGCATGACTTCCATGTCGCTCTTGCCGTGGGGGTCGAAGTCAGAGCCGCCCTTGCCGCCGCCCATGGGCAGGGTGGTCAGGCTGTTCTTGAAGGTCTGCTCGAAGCCGAGGAACTTCAGGATGCCCTGATTGACAGAAGGATGGAAGCGCAGGCCACCCTTGTAGGGGCCGATGGCGCTGTTGAACTGGACGCGGTAGCCGCGGTTCACCTGGACCTTGCCCTGGTCATCGACCCAGGGTACACGGAAGGTGATGATGCGCTCAGGCTCGACCATGCGCTCGATGAGGCCGGCCTTCTCGTACTCGGGATGCTTCTCCACAACGGGCTGGATGCTCTCCAGCACCTCGCGGACAGCCTGCAGGAATTCGGGCTCGTTGGCATTGCGCTTTTCCAGGCCCTCGTAGACACGCTTCAGATATTCATTCGTCAGCATAATGATATTCTCCTTTTCCCTTATCTCTATTGTGTGGAGGCTCCGTCTTTCCCGTTTCCCACGGTGGGGCTGATAAGCCTCTGGCCACTTTGCTATTATAAAGCTTTATCTGCCGATTTACAAGATGGCCCGCTCCGCAAAAACCGGAAAATCTTTCAAAATACAATGGAAAAGATGAATGCACTTCACGAAAAAGACGTGACGCATCAAAAACAGCGATAAAACTTGATTTTGTAAAGAAACAAAAAATCCCTGCACTGCCCTTTCCGGGCCGGTGCAGGGAGAAAAAGTCTTACTTCAGCAGCTTCTCGCAGGCGTCGGCGGCACCCTCGAGGAACTGACCGCCGTAGGTCTCGATCATGCCGGCGTCGGACAGCGCAGCCAGCTGCGGGTCGATGGGGCATTTGGCCAGAACGGGCAGGTGATGCTTTGCGGCCACCTCGTCCACATGGCTGTCACCGAACACGTTGATGTGCTTGCCGCAGTCGGGGCAGACGATATAGCTCATGTTCTCGACGATGCCCAGCATCGGCACCTTCATCATCTCGGCCATGTTCACGGCCTTGGCCACGATCATGCTCACCAGCTCCTGCGGGCTTGCCACGACGACGATGCCGTCCACGGGCAGGCTCTGGAAGACGGTCAGGGGGACGTCACCGGTTCCCGGAGGCATATCTACGAACAGGAAATCAACGTCTTTCCAGACCACATCGGTCCAGAACTGCTTGACCGCACCGGCGATGACGGGGCCGCGCCAGACGACGGGGTCTTCCTCGTTCTCCACCAGCAGGTTGATGCTCATGACATCGATGCCCATCCGGCTCTGGATGGGCCAGCAGCCCTTGTCGTCGGCCATGGCGCGGCCATGGATGCCGAACAGCTTGGGGATGGACGGGCCGGTGATGTCGGCGTCGAGGATGCCGCAGTGGTAGCCGCGGCGTGCCATTGCACAGGCCAGCAGGGCGCTGGTCATGCTCTTGCCGACGCCGCCCTTGCCGGATACGACGCCGATGACCTTCTTGACGCTGCTATTGGGGTTGGGCGCGTCATGCTGGGGCGCAGCATCGCGGGAAGAACACGCTGCCCCGCAGTTGGAGCAGTCATGGGTACATTCTTCGCTCATTGTCTCGTTGCGCACGGCCGTGGTACCGGGGTGCGCTTCCTCCTTGCATTCTTAGATCCGGTCTGGCGGAACATTCCCGCCAGATACGATATATATCATATCATAAAACTGGGAAAGAAACAACCCACGGCCCCGCTCATATTTCTCAGAGCAGCTTACATATCTATAAAAAGATACACTGGGGAAAGGGAGGGGTGCGCTGTGCGGCAGAGCTATCTGAAAAACGCAGCCCTGATGACCGGGGCGGACATCCTGCTCCGTCTGGCGGGCATGGGGCTCCGCATCTGGCTGGCGAACGCTCTGGGCGGCGAGGGGATGGGGCTGTACCAGCTGGTGCTGGCGGTCTATTCGCTCTTCGTCACGCTGGCGACGGCGGGCGTCTCGGTGGCGGCCACCCGCCTGATGGCCGAAGAGCTGGCCCGCAGCCCGGCGGAGGCCCGGGGGATGCTTCACCGTCTCCTGCTGGCGGGGGCCGGGCTGGGCGTGCTGGCGCTGGCGGCGCAGTTCGGGCTGGCGGGCCTCGCCGCAAAATGGTGGCTGGGGGGTGGCCCGGCGGCGGGGG
>OBYS01000879.1_pt1 | contig 13071 bp, 8 predicted proteins | sample 1476791 | NCBI WGS metagenome assembly OBYS01 (sample SAMEA2580205, study PRJEB22360) | human gut metagenome | biome: human gut; feature: human-associated habitat; material: faeces | place: Denmark | collected 2008/2010
AAAAGAATCGCAAATGTGGGGGAGGAACCTTTGACGGAAGAAAGTGTCGATGGAGGATCTTTCAATCCGAAAATGCAAACTTAGCCGGAGCGAGAATTTTCGATTTCTACAAACCAACTTTTCTTGTGGATTCTGATGTTCTTACAGTCAGACTAGACTTTGGGCTTGAAGTCGAGTGTATATATGCATAAATTTAATAAAAAGTTATATTAAATTTATATTAGACATGAATAATCCTGTTTTCTACTATTGAGCCATCAAAGCAAGTTTTCTCAGAAGCTTCCTATCAATAGATTGAATATAGGTGACCATCGTGTTGAAACTCATTTCTGCTCTTCTTTCCTCTCTGTTGGTTATGGAATCTGCTGTTGCAGTAGACGAACAAAATCCTGCCGGTGATCAGCTGGTAAAACGGGGCGATGCCATCCAGAGCATTAAAGGAAGCGACAAGATATTTACCGGTGAAGTCAAGATCGTCCCTCTGTCTGAATCTGTTCCCGTGATGCCGGTATCCAGTGCATATGTAATTTTTGAACCAGGCGCCAGATCTTTCTGGCACACACACCCGATCGGACAGGTTCTGATCATTGTTGAAGGAGAAGGCCGTTCGGGCGTCTATGGAAAACCAATGAGCGTCCTGAAAAAAGGCGATGTGGTTGTATGTCCGAAAGGCATCAAACATTTCCATGGCGCAGCTCCCGACAAGAGAATGGTTCAAATGACGGTTACCGGGTACGATCCTCAAGGCAAGAACGTGACATGGATGGAACCGGTCACGGACCAGCAGTACAAGAACAGCGAGAAGTAACAACGTTTCCTTTCCTTAAATGATTAGGCCGAAGATCCGTAGGGGTTTTCGGCCTAAATTACTTTCTAAGACTCCCCGACTGTTTCTTTTGTACTGATAAGAAGAATATTTCTCATTTTCGTTCAAAAACTCTTACAAATTAGGCATCGTTTTGTCGCTATCCGGGGGCCGATTGAACGTTGTCTTAAGACAAGCGGATTATCCTTAGCAAACAATTCGTTAAAACAGAATATTCGTATCTATGAAAATTGCGAAAAAACTTGCTGTCGCGGCTTGCGTCGCTTCAGCCTTTACTATGATGAATACACAAGCAGAAGAAACAAAAGCACCGGTCAGCGTCTCTCAAGCCGGTACTGCACTTCCGGCCGGTGTGACCCAAGGGCCGAGTATTGAAGGCGTGACAGAATATCGTCTTACCAACGGATTACGCGTAGTTCTTTTCCCGGATGCCTCTAAAGATACGGCGACCGTTAACATGACTTATCAGGTCGGTTCTCGTCAGGAAAACTACGGCGAAACCGGCATGGCTCATTTGCTCGAGCATCTGATTTTTAAAGGAAGCAAAAACTTCCCGAATCCGACCAAAGAATTCACGAACCGCGGTTTCCGCATGAACGGTTCCACTTGGCTCGACCGTACTAATTACTTTGTCTCCTTTACTGCTACAGAAGACAACCTCAAGTTCGCTTTAGCTTGGAGTGCTGACGCTATGCGCAACTCCTTTATCGCTAAAAAAGACTTAGACAGCGAAATGAGCGTTGTGCGCAACGAATACGAGATGGGCGAGAATCGTCCTTCCAGCGTGTTGATGAAGCGTATGCAGTCCATGATGTACGACTGGCACAACTACGGCAAGAGCACCATCGGCAACAGAAGCGATATCGAACATGTTCGTATCGAAAACCTTCAGGCTTTTTATCACCGGTATTACCGCCCGGACAACGCTGTCTTAACAGTCAGCGGTAAGTTCGATGTCCAGAAAACGCTGGAATGGATCGTTAAAGATTTCTCTTTAATCCAGAACCCGAAAGAAGCGCTTCCAGCTGAATGGACAGTGGAACCGACAGCGGACGGTGAACGCGTGTTTGAGATCCGCCGCAAAGGCGAAACTCAGATGGTTGCTGTCGGCTACCGCATCCCGAGCGCTTTACATCCGGATGCTTTAGGCGTGGAAGTTGCAACTGAAGTGTTGGCCGATTCTCCTAACGGCCGTCTGTACGAAGCCTTAGTAAAAACCGGACTAGCAGCAAATGTTTTCGGTTACGCCGTCGGCGCTAAGGAGCCCGGCTTTGTGATCTTCGGTGCCTCCGTTAAGAAAGGCGAATCGCTTGAGAAAGTTAAAGATAAGCTTATCGAAACGATTGAAGGCTCTTTAAAGCAGAAGCCGATGACTTCTAAAGAGTTAAACAGAACCAAGGCTCAGATGGAAACCATGTACGAACGCGCCTTTGCCGATCCGGAAGGATTTGGTGTCGGCTTATCAGAGTACATTGCGCTGGGCGACTGGAGACTTTTCTTCTACGGCCGCGATAAGACTAAAGACGTCACTGCTCAGCAGGCTGACAGTGCAGCAGACAAATATTTCGTGCGTGACAACCGAGTTGTCGGACTCTTCATTCCCGATGACAATCCTCAGCGCGCAGAGATCACAAAAGCTCCGAGCGCGGATGAACTGCTGGCTAATTACAAGCCGCAGGGAACTGCTCAAAAGATTGAGGCTTTCGACTCTTCGTTCGATAACCTCGACAAGAGAACACAGCGTATTGATATCGGCGATTTGAATATTGCTTTGCTGCCCAAACAGACACGCGGTGAAACCGTGACCGTTTGCATGAAGTTCAAGTCCGGCGACGAGAAGAATCTTTTTGGTAAGGCTAATCTTCAGCCTGTTGCTGCTGCGATGCTGACTCGCGGAACAAAGACGATGACTCGCTCTGAAATTGAAGATCGTATGACCGAGCTGAAGATGGCCGGTTCCATTACGAACTTCACGACTACGAGAAAGAATCTTCCGGCCGCTCTTGAGCTTGTGTTTGATGCCATGCACAACTCGATCATGCCGCAGGATGAATTTGATCAGTTTAAGAAGCAGATGCAGGTCATGATCGAAAGCATGCGTGATAAACCTGATGCGCTCGCTCAGAACGCTATTACGCAGCACTTCAATACTTATCCGAAGGGCGATCCTCGCTACGAATACTCTTTAGATGAGTCGCTGGAACAGCTGAATAAGCTTACAGTTGACCAAGTCAGAGCTTTCTATAAAGAATTCGGTGGTACGTCTCGCGGTGAGATTTCGATTGTCGGCGATTTCGATCCGAAGGCAGTGGAAAAGATCATTCGTGATGATTACGCCAAGTACGTTTCTAAGGCTCATTACGCTCCGGTCGTAACGGAATATCGTCCCGTTAAAGCCACTCGCGTCGTTATTGATACTCCTGACAAGGAAAACGCAATTATCGTTGCTCGTTCTGTGTTCCCGATCAACGACACAGCTCCGGATGCTCCGGCACTTACCGTTGCCAACTGGATTCTGGGCGGCGGCACAGGTCTTTCCAACCGTTTGATTGAAAGACTTCGCCAGAAAGAAGGCCTTTCATACGGCGCCGGTTCTCACGTTCGTATTCCTGCGAAGGGCGATAACGGTAGCTTTGTTTTCCGTGCGATTGTGGCTCCTCAGAACATGCTTCAGGCAGAAGCCAGTGCCCGCGACGTGATTGCTAAAGCGATTAAAGACGGCTTTACAGATCAAGAGGTAGAGGAAGCCAAGAAAGGTCTGCTGCAGGCAATGCAGGTCGCTCGTTCTCAGGACGATGTGGTTGCCCGCTCCTGGAACGACAAGATGGAAAATCAACGTACATGGGTATTCAGTAAGAAACAGGCGGAAGCCATTTCCAAGCTGACGACGGCTGATGTCAATGCTACACTGCGTAAATACATCAAACCTGATGAAATTACTTTTGTGTTGGCCGGAGACCAGAAGAAAGCGGCACAGAAAAAACAAGACTAATTTCAGAGGTCGTCAGGGAAATTTGACTGCCGTTTATTGAGATTTTGAGGGCTGAGCCTAAAAACTCGGCTCTTTTCTTCTTTTCCTCAAGCATTGAGAATTTAACTTTTAAGTAACTTATTGATTTTGGATGGTTGAGGTACTGCCTTTCTCTTTGATGGAAAATGAAACCGTCTTCTGAGAGATTAGAAGACGGTTTACAGTGGTTTGAGGTGCCGACCTAAAAGGTCGGCTTAAAAATCGTGTTACTTCGCCAATGTCTTGACGTAGTCGGCGATCTGACGGCCGATAACGGAAGCAGATGTCAGCTGAGCGCCGCCGACGTAGTTGTCATAGAACAAACCGCCTGCTGCGTTGCCGACTGCGAAGAGACCCGGAACCGGACGTCCTTCCGTGTCAAGAACCTGACCGTTCGTATTGATGAGCGGACCGCCGAAGGTAGCTGTCATACCGCCCTGGAACGGAACGGCATAGAAGGGAGCCTTAAGGATCGGACGCGGATTCTTGTGAGTGTTGGGAGGTGTCAGTTCGCCGAGCTTGCCGGCTTTCAGAGCGGCATTGTATTCGTCGACAACTTTCTTCAGCTCAACAGGATTCAGTCCGGCTTCCTTAGCTAAACCTTCGATCGTATCGGCCTTATAGACAGGCGCCTTATGAGAAGAATAAGAGAACCAGTCATTCTTCAGCATCGGAAGATTGTGCGTATCTTCGTCAACAATCATGTAGCCCCAGTTGTCACGAGTCAATGCGGCTGTGTCACGAGACATCTGGACATAGGTCTTGCCTTCATCGGTGTAGCGCTTTGTTTCCTTAGAAACGGCAATACCGGTGTTAACGATGTTCAGCGGGTTAGCGCCTGTAGGTCCGTGGATCGGTCCGCAGTGGTATTGGTCAACGTTAACAACTTTCGGGAAATATGGGCCGGTTAAAAGAATGCTTTCGCCGGTAACAGAGTGGGAACCGCGAACCGGCATGTTGGCGGCAGGAACGCCTGCCATCATTGTCAGCATCATCTTGTTGGCGGAGAAACCGCCAGTAGCCATGACGACGCCGTATTTGCCGAAGTATTCTTCGAACCCCTCTTTGTTCTTAACTTTAACTCCGATAACTTTACCGTTTTGAGGGTTGTCGAGCAGTTCGACCGCTTTGGCGTTGTAGACGATAGGAACATTAAGTTCTTTGGCTTTAGCCAGTAAATAGAGCATCAGCTGCGTACCGCCGGGCTTCTTTTCTCCGATGGTGAGGTGAGCACGCTGGAGCATCGGCCAAACAAGCTTCATGCCGACGGCATATTTAACGCCGACGTAGTCATGCAGCCAGTTCAGTGTCTCGGCTGCTTTTTTAGGAACAAGGCGTGGGAGTTTGGGATCCCCTCGGCCTTGAGAAACCTTCATCATGTCTTCGTAGAATTTATCTACGGTGTCGCCGGTTTCAAGCTTCTTTTCCTGCTGCATCTTGGTGTTGACGCCAAGCATGAAGCCTGCAGAGTAAATGGTGTTACCCGACGCAGAACTCATCTTTTCGAGAATAACCGGTTTCAAGCCGTCCTGAGCTGCGCGGATGGCGGTGACGATACCACCGATACCTAAACCGCAGATGACTAGATCATATTCCTTCTTCGGAAGGGCAGCCTGTTTTTCTGCAGCAGAAGCGCTCATAGCAGTAGCACCCATTGTGCCGGCTAAGGAGGCGAGGATGCTGCCTTTGAGGATAGAACGACGAGATGTTTGCATAAAATTATTTCTCCTTGGAAATGAAGCGAAGATTCGTTTCAGTGCCAAGGTTAAATATCCGATAAACAGAAAGCGTCGGCTAATTGTCTCTTGACAATTTTTAAATTTCGGAAGCCTTGTTGCAGAGAGAAGGGAGGTTTGGGAGAAAAAGCGATTTCTTTTCAGTTTTCTTTAATCCATCTTGCTGCGTTTTTGCCGGCGATGCGTCCAAATGTAAACGCATCAGTAAGGCCGTTTCCGCCAAGTCTGTTTTCACCGTGAACACTGCCGGTAATTTGTCCTGCGGCATACAGGCCGGGGATAGGAATTCCGAATTTATTTAGACATTCTGCCTGCTCGTTGATAGAGATTCCACCTAAGGTGTAATGAATCCAAGGATACATGCGAACCGCCCAAAAAGGCGCAACGCTCGGACGATGTCTCGGATCGACTTGTTCAAAAGAAGCCTTGACCTTCTCGAAAGGAACGTTAATGTCTTTGCATAACGTTTCTAACGTATCGTTCTTCCAAACCTGACCGGCGAAGTAAGCTCGATAGAGATTTTTCTGCTGGCTTTTGTCCAGCCTTTTAACGCTCCTGATATCAACGATTGTCCAACAGCGTTTTGCACCTTGCTTGATCAAAGCTTCGGAGATGGTTTTGCGTGTTGCGGCTTCATCGACAAAGCGTTCACCATCCTCATTAATAAAGACAGTTCCGGGTGCCATTGCATACAGTCTGGCCGAGTATTTACTGAGAATGGAGCCCTCAGGGATACATTCAACTGCATCCATGTTTTCTACCTGAACGCCGGCTTCAATTGCCCTCTGGAGAACTTCTCCTGTTCCGCGTGAATCGGAATACTTGAAATTTAGATTCGGAACGTATCGACGAATAAGCTCAGGATTGTTTGCAAAACCTCCGGCACATAGGATTAAAGCTCGTGAGGTAATCACTGAACTTACTCCCTTTGAAGAGATGGTGACGCGAAATCCCCTTTGATTTGGGAGGACTTCAAAAGATTCCAGTCGAGTGGAAGTTCGAATGGAGACTCCGTTTTTAAGACAAGCTGCTGCTAAATTCTGAACATAGGAAGAACCGAGCGCAGTGACAGGCTTATGACTACGGCGGTAACCGGAGCCGTAAATTTGATAAATTTCATCTCCGAAAGTGACGCCGTTTTTTCTCAGCCAATTTAAAGTGTTAGCAGCTTCCTTTGCCAACTTCGTCTGGACTTTTGGATTGCCTCGGCCGTTAGCGGACTGTGTAATTTGCTGTAGATAAAATTCTTCGCTGTCTTTGATGCCTTTACGATTTTGGAACTCCGTGTTGGGGGCGTTGAAAAATCCGCCTGAGTAAAGTGTATCTCCGCCTATAAAAGATTCTTTTTCGATTAAGACAACGGAATCCGAATAGGCTGAAGCCTCTAACGCCGCCGCCAATCCGGCACCGCCTGCGCCGACGACCAGAATTCCGCAGTGAAAATTCTGAGCAATGGCTCTCGGGACTACTCCCAGCAAAGGAAGGGCAAGGATTTCACGTCTTCTGATCATGCTTCTTCCATCTCGTGCAAGAAATCATTAAGTTCTACTGGATTCTCTATATCGAGCTTGCCGTAGACCCTGGCTCTGTGGGTTTGAACGGTACGTTCCGAAATTCCTAAGAGTTTGGCGATTTGAGGATTGCTTAAGCCTTTAGCCAGCTGATAAGAGATGTTCTTTTCAGCTGTGGTCAAGGTGTCAAAGAGTCTCTTGAGGTTTAGGGCATGAGCTTTTTGACGGCGCTCCATGCGGTTCTTTTCAACTGCCTTAGTGACGAGAGACTGCAGTTTTTCCGGTTCAGGCGGTTTAACCAAAAAATTAAAAGCGCCGGCTTCAACGCAGCTCATCGCCATTTCGATATCACCATGGGCTGATAAAAAGATAATCGGAAGATCAGAGCCGCGTCGATTTAATTCCTGCTGAAGTTCTATACCCGTCATTCCGCCCATGCGAACGTCAAGAATGATACAGCCGGGGGCCTCTGCATCATCATCCCTTAAAAAGTCTTCGGCGCTTGAGAAAGATCGAGTTCTAAATCCTGCCAACTGAAGAAAAAACGATTGGGATTCACAAACTGAGGCGTCATCATCAACGATTCGAACGACAGGACTGAGCATTTGATTAGACATTTCTTATTCTTCCTTTTTCTTTACGAACAAGTCCACAGCGATTCCGTTTGGTTCGATCCGTCGGAACGTCAGATGACCGCCGTTATTTTCGATAATACTTAGTACGATGGAAAGGCCGACACCGAGGCCGTCTTTTTTACTTGTTGAAGTCGGCCGTCCCAATGCGGAAAAAATTTCTTCCGAAATCTTGGGACCATTATCCGTTATCGTTATTTTCCACATGTGCTTTTGAGCAGTCACAGAAACAGAGGTTTGAGGATTCAGGCTGTTTTTTGCAGCTTTTAGTGCATTTTTTAGAACATTCAGAACAGCAAGTTCGATTTCAAAAGAGTCGCCGACGGCAATTGCTTCTTGCGGTAAGTTTGCCGTGGTTTGGACGCCTTCTATTTCCTCTTTGTTAATACTGTTGATCGCGCGTCGAATGACTTCCACTAAATTAAAAACTTCCGATCGATTGGCCTTGTGTTTAGCATATGAACGAACGTGTTCCACAATGTCACTCGTTCTTTTAGCCTGGCTGTTCATCTGTTTTAAGGCGTATTCCACTCTGTCGTCTTTTACCCCAAGCTGCTGCAGAAGCAGGGAAAGCGCGCTGGCGTAGTAAATCAGGTTTGTGATCGGTTGTTTGACTTCGTGGGCAAAAATCGAGCTCATTTGGGAGATCACGCGGCTTTTTTCGAGAAGGTCTAGTTTTTGGCGGTTTTCCCGAGCCTTTCGTTCTGTCGCTCGCTGGACGGCTAAAGCAAACTTTAACTCTTCCGTACGGCGATTTACGAGCCAATTGACTCGAACTACATGGACCAATATCGCGCAAAGAAGCAATGCAGCTAAGAGAAGTTCTTTCTGATGAGAAAGGATGAAGTCCTTAACAGTTGTTTCTCGCAAATGCTCATAAGGGCCGAGTTTTAGCGATTTCATTAGGTCGTAGACCTTCAAGAAGCCACTGGCCGGAACCCATTCGAAGTCAAATTCACCCTTCGGCATCGAAAGCAGAGAAAGGGATACCGCTTTTACCTCATCGATGGGAGCTGTATCAAGAGCATAAAAAACCGTATCAGGATAGCGTTCCGTGGAACGAATACATGCTTCCGTATTATTCTTAGCCTCTAAAACTCTAAACTCACCGGGCTGGATTTGTCCGGTTGTAAGAAGCTTTTCGTATTGACAGGTTCCCAGAATTCCTACATCGGCAGCTCCGACCTTGACATATGTCGCCACGTCTGGATATTGATAATGAGAGAAGAGCGTTTTAGAGAAAAAAGTATCCGGGTCAAAGCCTCTTGCCGCGATCTCTCCCATTCCAACAAGCATGCCGTCAAAGTCATGAGGCTCGGTAGCTGAAAGCACTCGGCCCTTCAGATCAGTAATTTTTTGAAGATCTTTACGATCATTTCGAACAATAAATACCGAGGAGACAGCTTCTTTGGGGCTATAGGCATGATTGCGGCTGACTGTTGCGATCTGCTGGGCACCTAGTTTAGAAATCAGCGTGACAAAGTTGCCGGCAGAAGAGACGAGGAAGTCGGGTCGTTCCTTAACAACGTTGGCAAGGAGATTATTTTGCTGCAGCTCTACCACAGTGATTTTGTAGTCTTTTAGTGTTTTTTGAATGTGCTCAATCGTCGGGACGAAAGTCTCGAGATAAAAATCTTGGTCAAATGTATCGATTAATCCGATACGAATCTCACGTTCTGCAGCAGAACTGAGGAACGGGAGGAAGAGTAAGCATAGAAAGACCCATTTGCGCATAAGGAGAAGTTTGGCATAAATGTGATAAATCCTCGTGAGGACTTTTACCAACAAACGAAAAGATTTTGGAGGAACGAAGCTTGTTAACCCGTGAAATATTCTGAAAAGATTCAGCAAGCAAAGGAAATAAAAAATCCTCGGCCATTTCTGACCGAGGATCCAAGCTCTGAGTTTAGCGCCCGGAGCTGAACGCTAATTTATGGTTGATTATTTCTCCCAACCTTCGGAGGCGGTATCACCGCGTTTCTTTTCGCCGTCTTTAACTTCTACGACATTCTTACCGATGGCCAGTTCATTGTTAGCCCAGTAGCCCCAGTGATAGGCGGCATCAGCTTCTTTGATCTTGCCGTTGCCGAACATCAGGTTCAGCGTGCCGTGGTACGGTTCGAAGATACCGGCACCGAGGTAGATGTGGCCGAGGCCGAAGACGATGATCACAATGAAGGAGATGTCGTGGACGATCTTAGCGGTAAGAAGTGTGGACTGAGAGAAATGGTAAGCCCATTCCCCGCCGGGCAGAAGGCCCGTGTTGAGCCACAGGATCATGCCGGAGATCGCTGCGAAGACGCCTGCGAAGAGCAGGGTGCCGTCGGCAACACGCTGCAGGGACTTAACTTCACGCTGCGGAGGCATGTGAACCTTGCCGGGAGCGAAAAGATAAGGAATAAAGCGCATGGCGAAAGTACGGTCGTCTGCATCCCATTTGCCGAAGATGTTGTTTTTAAAGAGGTGAACAAAGCCCTTCGGAGAAATGATGATCGCCAAAAGCGGAATCAGAATAAACGGAATGGCGAGCAGTCTGTGCGTCCAGCGCATAGCGATGGTGAACTCGCTGCCAACTCCATTGTTCCAGGCGGTGATCATAACGAACAGTCCTGTGATCGCAAGCAGGATGCAGGAAATCGCTACAACACCGTGCGTGATTCGTGCCAAAACAGAATGGCGCTGGATGTATTTAGTAATCATGGTGGTCCTCTTTACTCTGCATTTTCTCTGCGTTCTTGCTCAGCAGCTTCTTTCTTGGCTTCGCGGAGATATTCTTCACCGCGTTTACGCTGAGCAGGAGTCCAATGTTCCTTGGCCTCTTCAATCGTCATCTTACGACGACGGTAGCCCAAAGCGGCAACGAAGGACACGGCCAGGCCGGCAACGGTAGCGGCGGGGGGCGCAACCGCCATGCTTCCAGCCAAACCGGCACCCGGCTGAGCCAGTTTGCTCAGTGTGGCGAGCGGGCTAGGCTGTGCACCCTTGATGAGGCCTTGAGCTTCGGCACCGAACTTGCAGACCTGGAGAATATGCAGGCCGCCGCATTCGTTTTCGCCATAAAGCTCGGCTTTATCGTAGCCTCGGGACTTCAGGAATTCGACGCGTTCCTTGCCGAGTTTGATCATCTCGTCACGTGGACCGAAGTGCAAAGCCCCCGGCTGGCAAGTCTTGACGCAGGCTGGAAGCATGCCGTTTTCCAAACGATCCCAGCACATTGTGCACTTGTCGATCTTCGGCTCATCGCCGTAGTAACGGGGAACGTCGAACGGGCAGGCCATTTCGCAGTAGCGGCAGGCGATGCACTTTTCGGGAGAAACGGAGACAACACCGTTTTCTTCGTACTTCAGACAACCCGTCGGGCAGACCGTAACGCAGCCGGCGTTGGTGCAGTGGAAGCAGGAACGGCGTCCGAAAGCCCATTCGACGGGACGCAGCTGATTGTCTGACTTCTTCTCTTTGAAGGTCATGACCAAACGGTTGCTGCCGTTAAGATCTTGCGGGTTCTGATAGCTTCCGGAGAACGGGAAAGCGTTCATTCCGAGATCGGAATACAGAACGTTCCATTGTTTGCAGGCGACTTGGCATCCTTTGCAACCTGTGCACTTGGAGGCATCGTAAAGCATCGCCATTTCTTTTCTTGTGTAGATAGACATTACAGATCCTCCGAATTATTTGGCTTTTTCAACGTTGACCAGGAAGGCCTTGTATTCAGGAATGTAGGAGTTCGGATCACCTACGTTCGGAGAAAGGTCATTCATGGTGTCGCCGGTAGCATAGGCAGAAGCCCAGCTCCAGTGGTGAATCAAACCGATGGTATGTGTCTTCTTGCCGTTAATTTCAAGCGGCTGGTAGCGGACGGTAACCATCGCAAAGGCCTTAATGGAGCCGCGATTGTTCCAGACGCGGATTTCATCGCCGTTCTTAATGCCTTTTTCTTTAGCCAGTTCTTCGGAAATTTCAACGAAAGGTCTCGGCATGATTTCGACGAGCCACGGAATGTTGCGGGTCTGTGTACCGGACTGCCAGTGTTCGCAGACGGAGTAAGACGTTGCAACGATCGGGAACTCTTCGCTGTTGCCGCGCTTGACGGATTCTTTCCACTTCGTGAACTGAACCATCGGGCTGTCCTGACGACCGTTCATTACATTCTTCGTCGGGGATTCGTACGGTTCATAGTGTTCGGGCAGAGGACCGTCTTTCATCGGGTAGCTGAACAAACGAGCGTCCTGTTCCCAAGTCATGAAGAAGGCCTTGTTGTTCGGAGGAACCGGAACAACCTTACCGTCTTCGACGCGGGTTTCAACAAAGTCGCCGACGTCATTGTTGATCCAGCGGGAACCGTCCCATTCAACAAGCATCTTCTTGGGATTCCAAGGTTTGCCGTTCATGTCAGCAGAAGCGCGGTTGTAAAGAATTCGACGGTTGGCAGGCCAAGAGAACGAGAACTCGCTGTAGAGGCCAAGGCCTGATGGGTCGGCTAGAGAACGGCGAGTGCATGGCTGAGCCATGGCATCCCATTTCTCGTTTTCATTATTGAAGTAGCCGCCGTAAATCCACATACCACAGGCGGTGTCGCCGTCGGCTGTGAGTTCACCATAGCCTTTCAGCAGTTTTCCGGTCTTAGTGCTGTAGCCATTAATAGCGTGGGCAACAGCCTTGATATCCAGCTGACCTTGCGGGTTACGGTAATCCCAGTTGACTTTGGTAATCTGATCGGGATTGATGCCGCCTTCCTGACGATAAAGCTGCGCGATACGGTGGAAGAGGCGAGACATGATCTCGAAGTCGCTCTTAGCCTGTCCTGCAGGTTCCACGGCTTTCTGACGCCATTGGAGCCAGCGGCCGGAGTTGGCAATAGAGCCTTCTTTTTCGTAAATCAAAGCAGCCGGCAGCATGTAAACCGTTGTCTGAATTTCTTCAGGCTTCATGCCGGGGGCTTTCCAGAAGGTAGCGGTTTCAGTTGCGAACCAGTCGGCAACGATCATCCAATCAAGTTTGCCTAGGACTTCGCGGCAATACTTAGTATTCGGTTCGGAATGAGCCGGGTTCATACCCCAAACCAAGTAACCCTTGATCTGATTTTCGGCCATATAGTGGAAGGTCGGAATCGTGGAGTCATTGTGCTTGAGGGAACGTTTAGGCAGAAGATCATAGCAGTAATTATTTTCTGCTGTGGCGTTGTTACCATACCATTCTTTCAGCATAGAAACCATGAACTTCGGCTTGTTCATGTAGTAGCCGTCGGCATAGGTTTCTTTAGAAAGGTATGCATCCAGTGTCGGATGGTTCTGCTGGATCGGCCAAGCCAGATAACCCGGAGCATAGTCCATAGTGGCACCAACGTCGGTAGAGCCTT
>OBYS01000919.1_pt1 | contig 12465 bp, 15 predicted proteins | sample 1476791 | NCBI WGS metagenome assembly OBYS01 (sample SAMEA2580205, study PRJEB22360) | human gut metagenome | biome: human gut; feature: human-associated habitat; material: faeces | place: Denmark | collected 2008/2010
CGATGAAGTCGCAGCGGGTGACGGGCGCGGGGTGTGGCCGGCAGCCGCATCGGCGACATCGGCTATGCCGTCCAGAGCTACTGCGAGGACGCCGGCTTCTCCGTCGTCCGCGAGTTCGTGGGCCACGGCACCGGCAGGGAGCTGCACGAAGACCCCGAAGTGCCGAACTACGGCCATCAGGGCCGCGGCCCCCGTCTCGTCCCCGGCATGACCATCGCCATCGAGCCCATGATCTGCCAGTACGACTGCAAGATCACCCAGGCCAAGGACGGCTGGACGGTCAAGACCAGGGACGGCGGTCTGGCTGCTCACTTTGAGCATTCCATAGCCATCCTCAAGGACCGCACCGAGATCATGACCCGGAGCTGGGATGACCCCGGCTTTGACCCCGATACCTTCAGCCTCAAGTAAGGCTTGAGACCGAGACCTCCCTTTCCGGGGAGGTCTTTTTGGTTTTGAAAGACGTTATTTATGCAATTCTGACAAGTTTTGGTGAAAAAGATTCATCTTCACGGTGGAAATGGCAATGCAGAGGGCGGAAAAAGACCGTTTTGGAAAAGCAAGAATTTTTTATCGGAAATACGGAAAAAACCACTTGCAAAATGGATACAAAAGGTGTATAATCTATAAATGGCCGTGACAGCCAGATGCTTTCTCGGTGGACAGGGATTTTCTGCCCACTTTGCGGATTTTGTGCCGCAGGAGAAGAAGTATGTGGCTTTCATCGCCGCCTGTCCGTCCCAACACGACAAACTGAGCAGATCCAATGAGGAGGCAATTAGCTTGTCTAAAGAAGACGTCATCGAAATTGAAGGCATCGTGCGTGAAGCCATGCCCAACGCCATCTTTAAGGTGGAAATGTTGAGCGAGGACAAGAACACCGGGAAGCTCACTCCCAGTGGTCACATCCTCTTAGCGCACATCTCCGGCAAGCTGCGGACCAATTTCATCCGTATCCTGCCCGGGGACAAGGTAACCGTGGAAATGTCGCCCTACGACTTGTCGAAGGGCCGCATCACCTGGCGCTCCAAATAAGCACCAGGGTATCAACCAAAAGGAGGTTCAACATCATGAAGGTCAAGCCTTCCGTGAAACCCATCTGCGAAAAGTGCAAGGTCATCCGCCGCAAAGGCCGCGTGATGGTCATCTGCCAGAACCCCAAGCATAAGCAGCGCCAGGGCTAATTCGGGCGCCTGGGGGTCAAGTGCGTAGAGTCCCGGCGCAGACCCCGACACGGACATGGGATGATTTTTGGAGGAAAACTACTATGGCACGTATTGCCGGCGTTGACCTGCCCCGCGAGAAGCGCGTTCAGGTGGGTCTCACCTACGTTTACGGTATCGGTCAGACCACTGCCAACAAGATCCTGGCAGCTACTGGCATCAACCCCGATACCCGCGTCAAGGACCTGACTCTGGAAGAAGAGGCTAAGATCCGTGACTACATCGATCAGGCTAACATCATCGTCGAGGGCGACCTGCGTCGTAATGTCGCTCTGGACATCAAGCGCCTGGTTGAGATCCAGTCCTTCCGTGGCACCCGCCATCGCAAGAACCTGCCCTGCCGTGGCCAGCGTACCAAGACCAATGCACGTACCTGCAAGGGTCCCAAGCGCACGGTCGCTAACAAGAAGAAGTAAGGAGGTTCTGAGAAATGGCAAGTGCAAATAACGCCAAGAAGGGCGCAAACGTCCGCATGAAGCGGAAAGAGCGTAAGAACATTGCAGCCGGTCAGGCTCACATCCAGTCTACGTTCAACAATACTGTCGTCACCATCACCGACCTGCAGGGCAATGCAGTGTCTTGGTGCTCCTCTGGCTCCCTGAACTTCCGCGGCAGCCGCAAGAGCACTCCGTTTGCAGCACAGTCTGCAGCAGAGACCGCTGCCAAGGTCGCTATCGAGCATGGCATGAAGACCGTTGAGGTCTACGTCAAGGGCCCCGGCGCTGGCCGTGAGTCCGCTATTCGTGCGCTTCAGGCCACCGGTCTGGAAGTCACCCTCATCAAGGACGTGACTCCCATCCCCCACAACGGCTGCCGTCCCCCGAAGCGCCGTCGTGTCTGATCGAAGGAGGAAACTGAATTATGGCAAAGAATACGCAGCCTATCGCAAAGCGTTGCAAGGCCCTGGGCATTTCTCCTGCGGTCATGGGCTATGCAAAGAAGAATACTACCCGCAACTCCAATAGCAACATGCGCAAGAAGCAGTCTGAGTACGCTACTCAGCTGAAGGAGAAGCAGAAGGTCAAGTTCATCTACGGCGTTCTGGAGAAGCAGTTCCACAACGCTTACCTGAAGGCTGAGGCTATGCCCGGCAAGACCGGTGAGAACCTGCTCCAGCTCATGGAGCGCCGTCTGGACAACGTCGTGTTCCGTCTGGGCTTTGCTCAGACCCGCCGCGACGCTCGTCAGCTGGTCTCTCACGCTCACTTCACCGTCAACGGCAAGAAGGTCAACATCCCCTCTTACCTCATCAAGGCCGGTGATGTCATCGAGGTCCGTGAGTCCAGCCGCAGCTCTGCGAAGTTCGCTAAGCTGACTGGCCCCGAGGCCCCCGTCGTGGCTCTGCCCTCCTGGCTGGACCGCGAGGCCGGCACCCTGAAGGGCGTCGTCAACAAGCTCCCCGAGCGCAGCGACATCGACTACGAAGTTGCAGAGCACCTCATCGTCGAGCTGTACTCCAAGTAATCCATTAAGAAGGCCTGGCCTTCCGTGTGGATGGCCGGTTTTCGCATTCTTTTCTTTGAAAGAATTTAATAATGGGCCGATGGCAACATCGGTTTGACAAGGAGGGCATAGATATGATGGAGATTGAACGTCCCAAAATCGAAACGGCAAGCCTGTCTCCCGACGGCCGCTACGGCAAGTTCGTGGCAGAGCCTCTGGAGCGTGGCTTTGGCATCACACTGGGCAACAGCCTGCGTCGTGTGCTTCTTTCCTCTCTGCCCGGTGTCGCCGTGACCAGCGTCAAGATCGACGGCGTGGTTCACGAGTTCTCCACCATTGAGGGCGTCAAGGAAGACGTTACCGAGATTGTCCTGAACCTGAAGGGTATCGCTGCAAAGCTGTACACCGACGGTCCGAAGACAGTGCGTGTTGAGGCAGTTGGCCCCTGCGAGGTCACCGCCGACAACATCAAGCAGGGCGATGATATTGAGATCCTGAACCCTGAGTGGCACATCGCAACCCTGGGCGAGGGCGGCAAGCTCGTCATGGAGCTGACTTTCGATAAGGGTCGCGGCTATGTGCCCGCTGAGCGCAACAAGCAGGCCATCATCGAGAAGAATGACATCAACACTCTTCCCGTTGATAGCATTTACACCCCCGTGCTCAAGGTGAATTATAATGTCGAGAGCACCCGTGTTGGCCAGGCCATCGACTACGACAAGCTGACCATCGAGGTTTGGACGGATGGCACGATCAATGCACAGGAGGCCGTTTCTCTGGCTGCCCGTGTGCTGACCGAGCACCTGAACCTGTTCGTCAACCTGTCCGACGAGGCCGCTGGCGCTGAGATCATGGTGGAGAAGACCAACGACGATAAGGAGAAGGCTCTGGAGATGACCATCGAAGAGCTGGATCTGAGCGTCCGTTCCTTCAACTGCCTCAAGCGCGCCGGCATCAACACGGTGGAGGATCTGGTCAGCAAGAGCGAGGACGAAATGATGAAGGTTCGTAACCTCGGCCGCAAGAGCCTCGAGGAAGTCATGGCGAAGCTGGACTCTCTCGGCTTCAAGCTGAACACAGACGATGAGTAATATTAAAGTTAAGGAGTGAAACGGGATGCCCGGTACCAGAAAGCTCGGTAGAACCAGCGACAGCCGCAACGCTATGATGCGCGCTATGGTTACCTACCTGTTAGAGAATGGCAAGATTGAGACCACTGTCACTCGCGCCAAGGACGTTCGTTCCATGGCCGAGAAGATGATCACCCTGGGTAAGGCCAGCGACCTGCACACCAAGCGTCAGGTCTACGCCTACATCACCAAGGAAGATGTTGCAAAGAAGCTGTTTGATGAGATCAGCCCCAAGTACGCTGACCGCAACGGCGGCTACACCCGCATCATCAAGATCGGCGCTCGCCGCGGCGACGCTGCTGAGATGGCAGTTCTGGAGCTCGTCTGATCGACTCTGACTGAATAAATCAGTATCAAAAAGCCCTTTCCCGTCCGGGAGAGGGCTTTTTCTGTTTTCGCCGCTTGGCAGAGCCCTCCTTGCGTGATATACTGATACTGTTATGGTATGCAGATTTCCACGAGCAGGAGGGAATATGTTGAAAATCAAAGGATGGCTGCGGGCGGCTGCGCTGTGCGCGGCGTTCTGCCTGCTGCTGACCGGGTGCAGCATCCCCATGCAGGAAGAGACGGTGCAGGTGGAGGAACTGCTGCGTGCGCCCCGCCTTGCGGGCGATTACGGCGCATTGCAGACCGCCCTGAACGACTGGCTGGGGGAGAGCGCCCAGCTGAAATATCCGCTGCGGGGCGACCTGCTGTCGCCCTTTGTGCTGCAGGATTTCGACGGCGACGGCGAACAGGACGCAGCGGTGTTCTACACCACGGCCCTCACCTCCAATGTATGCGTTGCCTTCTTACGCAAGAACAGCGGGGGTGCCTGGCAGGTGAGCCAGACCGTAGAGGGCCTGGCCGATTCGGTGGACAATGTCCGGCTGGCTCAGCTTCAGGCGGGCGGCACGGCCCAGCTCGTCGTGGGCTATGCGGCTTCGCAGGATGACCACTACGTGGCCGTTTACTCCTACGAGAACGGCGAGGTGTCGGCCATCCTCGAGCAGGCTTATGAGCAGTATCTCGTGGAGGACATCACCGGAGGCGGCAGCGAAGACCTTATCCTGATGTCCACGCTGGAAGACAGCGGCGTCCAGATCGAGCTGCTGACCGTCGATAAGGACGGAAGCTTCCAGCAGGTGGCCGTTATGGCACTGTCGGGCGATAAGTTCTCGGGCTGCGCCTCGGTGGCGGCGGGCCTCGGCGCGGACGGAAAGCACTATCTGGTGCTGGACGGCTGGACGGGCATCTCGGGCAATAATCTGGCCTCGGTGCTGCTGCGGTTCGACGATGAGAGCCAGCAGATGGTGCCGGCCTCTCAAATCAGCAGCGAGGAGCTGTACAATGCCTCGCTGCGCAATGTCCCAAGCCTCGTGAGCCGCGATCTGGACGGCGACGGCACCGTGGAGATACCGACCCAGCCCGACGAAGCGGGTCTGCTGAACATGAGCCAGAGCCGACGGATGGATTTTATCGTCTGGATGGACTACACGGCGTCAGCGCCGGAAAAGAGTTTCGGCCTGCTGGATGAGGAGACCGGCTGCTATATCGCCCTGCCCGTCGAGTGGGAGGGCAACCTGATGCTGACGGACAGCACGGACGAGGAAGACGCCGTGGAGCTGCGGACGGTAGACGAGAACAAGCTGGTGCTTACCCTGCGGCTGGCTTCGTCCAGCGAGAACGCTGTGGGATGGACCCGCCTTGGCGTGGTGGCGTCCCGCCAGATGCAGGCAAAGCTCGGCCCGGATGTGACCATAGAGGACCCGGATTACCGGCTCTCCCGGTCGCTGTACCGGCTGAATTAGCCCTCTCAGGCCGGGGAAGTCTGAGCGGACTGAATAAAAATGATTTTTCGTAACATGCCGGGCCTTGCGCATAAGGCAAACCGGATAGAAACGGAGGAACGATAAATGGTCAAGGTTCTGGTAGTGGAAGATGAGGCCAGCATTCGCGAGATGATAGCGCTGAACCTGCGTCTGGCCGGGATGGAGGCTGTGGAGGCGGACAGCGCCGAAGCGGCCCTGCCTCTTCTGGAGCAGCGGCCGGGCTGTGACGCGGCCATTCTGGACGTGATGCTGCCGGGCATGAATGGCTTCTCGCTCTGCGAGACCATCCGCCGCACCGACCAGAAGATCGGCATCATCATCCTGAGTGCCAAGGGGCAGGAGCAGGATAAGATCCGCGGTCTGTCCATCGGTGCCGACGACTATATGACCAAGCCCTTCAGCGTCAGTGAGCTGCTGGCCCGTGTGGAGGCGCTCTGCCGCCGCGTGGGCCGTTCGGCCAGCGCCGAGGCAGGGGAGCAGGCACCGGCCTCACTGGTAAGTGGCAGCTTCGTGCTGGACGAGAACCGCCGCGTCCTGCTCAAGGCGGGCAAGCCCATCGAGCTGACTCAGGTGGAGTTCCAGATCATGGAGCTGTTCTTCCGCAACCCCGGTGTGGCGCTGGTGCGCGAGCGCATCCTCAAAGGTGTCTGGGGTGAAAACTACTTCGGCGACGTCAAGATCGTGGATGTGAACATCCGCCGTCTGCGGATGAAGGTGGAGGATGAGCCCAGCCATCCGGCACATATCCTCACCGTGTGGGGATATGGTTATCGGTGGGAGGAATAACGAAGAATATGTTCTCTTTTGCGTGCCAAAAGAGAACCAGAAAAGCACCAGCGATTTCGACGCGCTGGATCCACGAGAAAGGGGCTGCTCGCCCCTTTCAGACCCCGAAGGAGTTGTCGAAACGGAAAAAAGCTAGCCGCTTCGCTTAACGCTTTTTTCTCGTTTCTCCGATTTGGAGTCGCTATGCGACGGGGACGCGGTGAGGGCAAAGTAAAATTGACAGGAAAGGAGAAAACGCTATGCGGAGCGGCATTACTCGGCGATGGCTGCGGGGCAGTCTGCTCATTACGGTACTGCTGGTGCTGCTGGTGGAGGTCATGTTCCTCTACAGCGCCACCCGCAGCTACTACAACGGCGTCCAGCAGACCATGTACCGCCGCTTTTCGTCCATCACCGGCCAGCTCAAAATGTACACCGGCGAAACGAGCCAGAAGACCGCCGCCAGCCGCAGCGTGGCTCTGCGCCGGATGGTGGAGCAGTTCTCCGATAAGGACAAATATGAGTTCATGCTGCTGGACAGCTACGGCGGCGTTATCGCCTCGTCCAGCGGCACCGATGCCGAGGGCATCGTCACCCGCACCGACTTTGAGCAGGCGCAGGACGCCGTGGACGGGCAGGGCATCGCCATCTACCGCACCCAGAGCGGAGAGATGGTCATGGCGGCCTGCTGTCTCGTACCCTATGCAGCCGAAGATGTGGCCGCTATGCGTCTCGTCACCAGTCTGACGCTGGTGGAAGAACAGCTCAAACGCACCGTGGTGGTGGCCCTCATCATGGGTGCGGCGGTGCTGGCCTTTACCATCATGTCGGGCCTGTACTTCGTGCGGAGCATCGTGGTGCCGCTGGGACAGGTGGAGCGCACCGCCGCCGGCATCGCCCGGGGTGAGCTGGACGTCCGTCTGCCCGTCACCGGCGACGAGCGGGATGAGGTGGACCGCCTGCGCGGCACCATCAACCGGATGGCCGAGGGGCTCGAAGAGACGGAAAAGATGAAAAACGAGTTCATCAGCTCCGTCTCCCACGAGCTGCGCACCCCGCTCACCTCCATCCGGGGCTGGGTGGAGACGCTGCGTACGCTGGACGACCCCTCCGACGAGAACTACCGCAAGGGCCTCGAGATCATCAACAACGAGACGGCCCGCCTCTACAATATGGTGGAGGAGCTGCTGGATTTCAGCCGCCTGCAGAATGGCCGTCTCAAGATGACTTGCCGCCCCCTCGACCTTGTGGCCGAGCTGACCGATGCGGTGCTCTTCTGCGAGGCCCGCATCCAGCGGGAGGGGCTTGTGCTGGTGTACAATGAGCCGGAGGAGATGATCCCGGTCTACGCCGACCCCGACCGTCTGCGGCAGGTGTTCATCAACATCCTGGACAACGCCATCAAATATTCCGCCCCCGGCGGGCGCATCACAGTCAAGCTCTGGGCGGGCGAGTACAAAGCCTTTATCGAATTGATCGACCAGGGCCGCGGCATCCCGCCCGAAGACCTCGAGAACGTCAAGACCAAGTTCTACAAGGGCAGCAACTCGGTGCGCGGCAGCGGCATCGGTCTGGCGCTGGTGGACTCCATCATGACCGTCCTCGACGGCACGATGGACATCAAGAGCACTCTGGGCCGGGGTACGGTGGTGACACTGGGCCTGCCGCTCTATAAAAAATAAGAAGCCGTTTTCATAAGCATTGCACGCCGCCTGAGCGGTCTTTTTGCCAGCATACCGTGTTGCTTTCCCTTGCAATCCGTCAGGATCGCTGCGGAAAATCGCCTTGTCTGCTGACAAAAATCCTCGCCATTCGGCGCACCCTGCTTACGAAAACAACTTCCAAGATTTTGTCACATTTATGTGGTAAGATAGAAGCCAAAAAACGGACAGGAGAAATCCATTTTATGAATCACGAACCCAAGAAGGAATGCTTCAAGACCAGTGTGGGCGGTCAGGCCCTGATGGAGGGCATCATGATGCGCGGCCCGGAGCACATCTGCTGCGCTGTGCGCAAGCCCGACGGCACCATCGAAACGAAGATAGAAGATACCCCGAAACACGGCATCTGGGCCAAGATCCCTCTTGTGCGGGGAGCCCTCTCGATGATAGAGAGCCTCATCACCGGCTACCACTACATGATGTACTCTGCCCAGGTGAGCATGGGCGACGAGTACGACGCCGAAGAGGAAGAGTCCGCCTTTGAAAAATGGGTGGGCGACCATCTGGGCAAGAAGGCCGAGGACATCCTGATGGCCGGCGCGGCCCTCGTGGGCGGCCTGTTCGCCATCCTGCTGTTCACCGTCCTGCCGACGGTGCTGGTGGGCGGCCTCGGCAAGGTGGTCATCCTGACCCGCTGGCCGAGAGTCATCCTCGAGGCGCTGCTGAAAGTGGCAATCTTCCTCGGCTACATGGTGGCCATCTCCAAGATGAAGGAGATCCACCGCGTTTTCGAGTATCACGGCGCAGAGCACAAGACCATCGCCTGCTACGAGGCCGGCGACGAGCTGACCGTGGAGAATGTCCGCAAGTACACCCGCTTCCACCCCCGCTGCGGCACCAGCTTCCTCATTCTGGTGGTCATCGTCAGCGTTTTCCTCTACAGCGTGCTGCCCTGGAGCAGCACCAGCCTCCGCGTCCTGTTCAAGCTGTTGCTCCTGCCGGCGGTCATGGGCATCAGCTACGAGCTGCTCAAGTGGTGCGGCCGCTCGGACAACATCGCCACCCGCATCATCCGCCAGCCCGGCCTTTGGGTGCAGCGGCTGACGGTCTTTGAACCCGACGACAGCATGATCGAGGTGGCCATCGCCGCCGTGACGCCGGTGCTGCCCGAAGACCCGGAGGACGGCAGATGGTGAGCGAAGGGATGCTGCCCCGTGCAGCGGTCAAAGAGGTGGAAGCGCGGCTGACGGCGGCGGGCTGTCCGGACGCAGATTTCGACGCCCGGGAGCTGTTCCGGCTGGCGACAGGCCGGGACGTCCGCCTTTCTGACCGTCCATTGGACGCCGCCGAAGCGGCAAAGCTTGAAGAGCTTGCCGTCCGCCGTGCGGCCCGGGAGCCGCTGCAATACCTCTGCGGCAGCTGGCCTTTCCTCGACTTTGAACTGGCCGTGGGGCCGGGCGTGCTCTGTCCCCGTGCTGATACCGAGGTGGTGGCTGAGACGGCTGCCGAGATGCTGGCGGGCGTGGAGAGCGCCCGGGCGCTGGACCTCTGTGCCGGTACCGGCTGTCTGGGCCTTGGCGTCAAGCGGCTCTGCCCGGCGGCGCAGGTCGTCTGCGTGGAAAAGAGCCCGGAAGCCTACGTCTATCTCGAGAAAAATACCCGTCTGGCCCTGAAAGGCCGGGGCGGCAGCACCGAAAACGTGCTGGACGCCTCGCCTTTTGAAGAGTCGGCCTTCGACTGGGGCATGAAGCCTGCCCGCGCCGCAGAGCCGGTGGAGGGTGACCTCTTCACCTACTGGGAGAGCCTGCCGGAGGGTCAGCTCGACCTCATCGTCTCGAACCCGCCCTACCTGACAGCGCAGGAGATGAGCGAATTGCAGCCCGAAGTGGCCAAAGAGCCGGCCATGGCGCTGGAAGCCGGGGAAGACGGCCTCGTATTTTATAAGGCCGTCGCGGAACACTACCAGAAAGCTCTGCGCCCCGGCGGTGCGCTGGCGCTGGAGATCGGCTGGCAGCAGCGGGAGGCCGTGACCGCCCTGCTGGAAGCAAACGGCTGGGCGGACATCGCCTGCCGGAAGGACTTCGGCGGCAATGACCGCTGCGTGACGGCCCGGAGACCCCAATAAGCGTGAGAAAAAAGTGAAAATATCTACAACTATCTGTTGTAATATTTAAAATCTGTGATATACTGTAGAGGAAAGAATCTGTATCGTACCGCCTGCACCCCGCAGGCCATTTGATAAAGGAGCAGCACGCTATGGCAAAGAATCAGAACAACAACGTTGCCCCCGCCACCCAGAAGACGGAGCCGGGCGCAAAGAAGGATGCGCTGGCAACTGCGCTGGCCCAAATCGAAAAGCAGTTCGGCAAGGGTGCCATCATGAAGCTGGGCGATAACACCGCCATGCAGGTGGACGCCATCTCTACCGGCAGCCTCGGCCTCGACCTGGCGCTGGGCGTGGGCGGTGTGCCGCGCGGCCGTATCATCGAGGTGTTCGGACCGGAATCCAGCGGTAAGACCACGCTGGCCCTCCACATCCTCGCCGAGGCCCAGAAAAAGGGCGGCGAGGTGGCCTTCATCGACGTCGAGCACGCCCTCGACCCGGCCTATGCCTCCGCACTGGGCGTGAACATCGATGAGCTGCTGGTCAGCCAGCCGGATACCGGCGAGCAGGCCATGGAGATCTGCGAGGCGCTGGTGCGCTCCGGCGCCATCGACGCCATCGTCGTGGACTCCGTCGCCGCAATGGTGCCTCGTGCCGAAATCGAGGGCGAGATGGGTGACAGCCACGTCGGCCTGCAGGCCCGTCTGATGAGTCAGGCTATGCGCAAGCTGACCAGCGTCATCGGCAAGACCAACACGGTCTGTGTCTTCATCAACCAGCTGCGCGAGAAGGTGGGCATCGTCTACGGCAACCCCGAAGTTACCACCGGCGGCCGCGCTCTGAAGTATTATTCCTCTGTCCGCATCGACATCCGCCGCGTCGAGGGCCTGAAGGACTCTTCCGGCCAGTTCATCGGCAACCACACCCGCGCCAAGATCGTCAAGAACAAGGTGGCTCCTCCGTTCCGTGAGGCTGAATTTGACATCATGTTCGGTGAGGGCATCTCCAAGATGAGCGAGCTCATCGACGTGGGCGTCAAGCTGGGCATCGTCCAGAAGAGCGGCGCATGGTTCAACTACGGCGACATCCGTCTGGGTCAGGGCCGTGACAACGCCAAGCAGTTCCTCAAGGACAACCCCGAGATCGCCAACGACATTGAGGGCCAGATCCGCGCCAACGCGGACAAGCTCTACGCCACCCGCCGCCCGGCGGGCAAAGCTGCTGCCGCTGCGGCAGAGAAGGATGAGGGCGGCGAGACCGCTTCTGCCTCCAGGGAGCCTGTCGTCAAGGCCCCGGCCCGCAGCAGCGAGAGCGAGCTGGACATCATGGTGGAGGACTAAATGTCCTTTTCGAGAAGAGGCCGTCCGCTGGCCGAAGAAGAAAAGTCCACCGACGCCGCCAAGGCCCGCGCCCGGGCCATGGAGCTTCTGGCCGGGCAGGAGCTTTCCTCCGGGCAGCTCTATGAGCGCTTGGGGCGGAAGTTCACCCAGCCCACCGCCGCCGCTGTGGTGGCGGAGATGGTGGAGCGGCAGTATGTGGACGACGAGCGCTACGCCCGGACCCGGGCGCACGGCCTGCTGGCCGCCCGCAAGAGCCGCCGCGCTGCCGCGCAAAATCTGCGGCAGAAGGGGCTGGACGCGCAGCAGATCTCTGCTGCGCTGGAAGAGGCCTACGCCCCGGACGAAGCGGGTGGAGACCCGGAGCTGGAAGCCGCCGCCGCCCTCGTGGAGGGGCGGTACCGCGGCAAGCTGGCCGCAGGGCGGAAAGATCTTGTGGTGGCTGCGCTGGCCCGGCGGGGGTTTGCATATCCGGTTATTAAAGAAGCGATTCGGCGAGTGGAAGAGGAGGGGTAGTTCTCTTTTGCGTGCCAAAAGAGAACCAGAAATGGTTCTCGCGCTTGTGGCGCGGGGTCAGAGCGCTTTTTCGCTGGGCTAAGTTCTCTTTTGCGTGCCAAAAGAGAACCAGAAATGGTTCTCGCGCCTGTGCGCGGGGCAGAGCGCTTTTTCATTAAGGCTGATTGTTCTCTTTTGATGTCAAAAGAGAACCAGAAAACCACCAGCGATTTCGACGCGCTGGACCCACGAGAAAGGGGCTGCTCGCCCCTTTCAGACCCCGAAGGAGTTGTCGAAACGGAAAAAAGCTAGTCGCTGCGCTTAACGCTTTTTTCTCGTTTCTCCGATTTGCTGCTTCGCAGCTGGTGTTAGGCCCTCGCAGGGCGTGAAGTTCAGCAGAAAGGTAAAATCTTCGGCGGAGCCGTAAATGGGAGAAGCACAAAAAAAATGCGTTTAGCGAAGCGGCTAGCATTTTTGGGCTTCGACCTCATCTTCG
>OBYS01000933.1_pt1 | contig 12263 bp, 10 predicted proteins | sample 1476791 | NCBI WGS metagenome assembly OBYS01 (sample SAMEA2580205, study PRJEB22360) | human gut metagenome | biome: human gut; feature: human-associated habitat; material: faeces | place: Denmark | collected 2008/2010
ACGTCGGCGCCGATACCGCGAGCGATGTCATCGAGCGCGGGGTCGGCACGGTCGATACCCCACAGCTCGGCCAAGGCAACGATGACCGCAGCGGCATCCGTCGAGGGGCCTCCCAGGCCGGCGCACAGCGGGATACGCTTTTCGATCGTCACGCACACGTTGGCATCGCGACCGTAACGCTCGGCCATAGCGATTGCCGCCCGATAGGCCGTATTTTTTTGCATGGGAAAATCGGATGCCGGAACCGTCTGGACGGTCAACGCCTGCGCCGGCGTGACCGTCACGGCACCGGGTACAACGAGATTGACGAGCGCTAGACCGACGGCTGCCATCAGGGAATCGACCCTGTGATAGCCGCGGGCGTCGCGCTCGGTATGAACCCCCAGATAGAGGTTAATCTTTGCCGGCGCGGTAAGGATGAGGGACCGATCGGTCACCGTTAGTGCTCCTCGAGCTGGTTGCCGAGCGGGGTAAAGATATGTTCGCCGCTCTCGGGGTCGAACAGTTCGACCTGGCCGGTAAGGACATCGATGTACTGGTAGGACTGACGCGATTTGCGGCCGCGACGCTCGTCAACCTCAACGATAAAGACAGCGGGGTGGACGCTCTTGATGGTGCCCATGCGCTCGATGACGCGGGTACGGCCCATGTTGGCCTTAACCTTGACGCGATCGCCCACCATATCGGTCAGCTTCTCGTGGATGTCGTCGACGTGATTGACTTCCATCTCTTCCATGAATAGGGCCTCCAGAGGGTGCAATTCAAAAAGGGGATAATACCCCTAAGATAGACAAAACTCTAATACTATAGCACCCTGTTGCAGCCATACGCAAGCAGCTAAAAAAGCCCGGTCCCAAATTGACTACTTACAGACTATCGGTGTCGAGGACGATGGTGAACGGACCGTCGTTGACCAGGTCGATCTTCATATCGGCGCCAAAGATACCGTGCGCCACATGCTCAACGTCCTGAGCGACGAGTGTCAGAAAGTACTCGTAAAGTTCGTTAGCGACATCGGGCGCGCCGGCGTCCGTAAACGACGGACGGCGGCCGTGGCGGCAGTCGGCAAACAGCGTGAACTGCGACACCACGAGCACCTCGCCGTCGACATCCGCCAGCGCCAAGTTGGTCTTGCCGTTCTCATCCTCGTTGATACGCAGCCCGCGGAGCTTGCCCCACAGCTTGTCGGCTTCGGCGCGTGTGTCGCCGTGGCCCACGCCCAGCAGCACCAGGTAGCCGCGTCCAATACGGCCCACGCACTCGCCGTCGACTGTCACGCCGGCGTTGAGCACGCGCTGTACCACCGCACGCACGGCCTACTCCTCGCCCGTCAGCTTAGCGGACAGATGCTCGAGCGCATGGAAACGATGGCTGATGGCGTTCTTCTCGTCCGTCGTGAGCTCGGCCATGGTCTTGCCCGGCGTATCGACCGGCAGGAACAGCGGGTCGGAGCCCAACCCGTGATCGCCGCGGCCCTCGTGCGCGATAACGCCCTCGCAGGCGCCCTCGCCATAGGTGACCAGGCCGTCCGTATCGATAAGCGCGACGACGCTCATAAAGCGCGCGGTACGATCCTCGTCTGCCACGCCTTCCAGGTTAACGAGAAGCTTGGCGTTGTTGGCGGCATCGTCGCCATGCACGCCCGCATAGCGCGCGCTATACACGCCCGGCTCGCCGTCCAGCGCGTCGACGACCAAGCCAGAATCGTCGGCGATGGCCATAAGGCCCGTCTCCTCAACGGCAGCCTGCGCCTTGATGATGGCGTTCTCCAAAAACGTCGTGCCGTTTTCCTCGGGGTCCTCAAAATCGCCCAGCTGACCGAGCGCCACAAAGCGCACCTCGGGCATGACCTTGCCCAAAATGGCCTCGATCTCGGTGAGCTTATGGGCGTTGCCGGTTGCCACGACGATGGTCGCCGCCGGGTCGAGAGTGTCGATGTCAATCTTCTCAAGTGCCATAGCTGGCCTCCTTTGTCTCTATAGCAATGCCGAGTTGAGGACGACGAGGACTTCGGCCTCTCTCCCGTCTCAATCAACGGCAGTCTTATACTTCGACGTTTTCCCAGATAAAACCTGCCAAAATAAACCTGTCCCTTTTTGGCAGGTTAGGCGAGGGCTTGGCGCTGAAGCTCGATGAGCTCGGCGATACCCTTGTCACCCAGGTCGAGTAGGGCGTTGAGACGCTTGCGATCGAAGGGCGCCTGCTCGCCGGTACCCTGGAGTTCGATCATCTCACCGGAATCGGTGGCGACGAGGTTCATGTCGACCTCGGCGTGGCTGTCCTCGGAATAATCCAAGTCGAGCAGGGTGTTGCCGTCGACGACGCCCATGGAAATGGCGGCAACCTGGCCCGTGAGCGGGATGCGCTCGAGTTTTCCCGCCTCGACCCACATGGCAAGGGCGTCGTGCAGCGCCAACCAGGCACCGGTAATGCTCGCCGTACGCGTGCCGCCATCGGCCTGGATCACATCGCAGTCGACGGTAACGGTGTACTCGCCGAGCGCCTTCATGTTGACGACGGTACGCAGGCTGCGGCCGATAAGCCGCTCGATCTCCATGGAGCGGCCCTTGCGGTTGGCATGCTCGCGCTTGCAGCGTTTACCGGTCGAGGCCGGCAGCATCGCATATTCCGCCGTTACCCAGCCGGCCTTGGCGCCCTTGCGCCAACCCGGCACACCCTCCTCGATGGTCGCGGCGCACAGTACGCGCGTGTCGCCGAACTCCGCCAGGCACGAGCCGTGGGCGTGCTTCATGACGCCGCGGGTGAGCTTAACGGGGCGCAGCTCGTTTGCGGCGCGGCCGTTGGCGCGGTTGACCTGCATGTATTCCATGGAACTATCCTTTCGGCAAAAGATGTGGCGAAGCCTCCGGCGACATTGCGAGCCTAACCGAGTTCGTCGATATCGACATGCTCAATGCTTTTAAGCGGCTGGCCAAAGATAAAGCTACCCGCCACCGCAAACTCGGCAATGTTGTCAGACGTGGTGGCAAAGCGATGCTGTGGCTCGGCGGTATCGCCCGCCAGCTGCTCACGGCGCGTGAGGATATCGGTCAGCTCGCGGGTGGTCTCCTCGGCGGAGCTCACCACGCGCACCCCGGGTCCCAGCGCATGGCGGATGGGACCCACCAGCAGCGGGAAGTGCGTACAGCCGAGCACCACGGTATCGATGCCGCGATCGTGCAGCGGCTCGACTGTGGCGCCGACCAGCGCGCGAACGGCTGGGGGATCCAAAATATCCTCGTTCTCGAGCCACTGCTCCTGCAGGTGCGCGCCCGAGGCGAGCTCGTGCTCGACGACCTCGACAAAGCTCGAGGCCGGACAGCCATACACATCGACACCAGCATCCAAATCCTGGATGGCGCGCGTGTAGGCGCCCGAGCGAATGGTGAGGTTGGTGGCGAGCACGCCCACGCGGCGCGTACGCGTGCTGTTGATGGCGGCGCGTGCGCCCGGGGCGATCACGCCGATCACGGGAACGTCGAGCACTTGCTGAGCCAGACGCAAGGCCGCGGCGGTCGCCGTGTTACAGGCGATGACCATGATCTTAACGTCGTGCCTCGATAGCCAGCGGCCCGCCTGCAGCGCAAACGAGCGAACCTCGTCCTCGGTGCGGGTGCCATAAGGGCAGCGTTTAGTGTCACCGAAATAGTAAACAGACTCATGCGGAAGGGCCGTTGCGATCGCGCGCGCGACCGTCAAGCCGCCCAGGCCCGAGTCGAACACGCCGATCGGACGCGTGTCCCCGGCCAGATTCTCGATATCGGACATTACCTCACCAGATTCTCTCTCGAAAAATGCGACCACGCGTGATATGTCGCGCTACGAACGGGCCGCGACCAGCAGCTCGGCCGTTGCCACCCAACCGTCGACAATCTTGCCGCGCGTTACATAGGCATTGTCGCAGGTGTCCAAGAACTCCGGGGCGCCGGCGCTCGTCAGACCGTTCTCGACCAGGCAGAACATGCCCACGTGGTCGGCCATGTAGAAGTCGGACTCGGAGTCGCCGAGCGCGAGCGTCTCCTCGCGCTCGATCCCCAGGTGCTCGCAGAAGCGCGCAATGGCAACGCCCTTGTTGAGACCCGCCGGATTAATATTGAAGGCGCGGCCGTCCTCGACGCGATCAAGCTCGAGCGTCGTCGGCTTGGACAGGTGCGTCAGATGGCCGTTGCAAGCCCAGACCAGACCGCAGCCGGCCTCGTCCAGGATGGCCTGAACCTCATCGTCGGGCACATCGCCGCGCATGCCGACGGTGACCTCACGGTACTTGTAGCCGGTCGACATGTCGTTGTGGTACTCGATTTTACGCGGCCAGCGGGCAAGGATCTTCTCGCACACGCCGGTCTGCTCAATCACCTGGTGCGGCGTGAGACCGCAGGCGGGGTCGTAGGGCATGTCGCCCGTCAGGTACTCCCAATCGTTGGCCTTGAGGTCGTACATAACCAGGCCGCCCATCTCGCCGATGTAGGAGTTGAGGCCGAGCACGCGGGCGTCTTCGTGGATCATGGTGCGATTGCGACCCGAGGTGGGGACCACCTGGATGCCGGCACGAGCGAGCGCGACAACCGCCTCGACGAGCTTGGTCGAGGGATTGCCGTCGTTATCGCGCAGCACGCACGAGCCGGGGGCGAGCATCGTGGCGTCCAGATCGGTAAAGACATACTTGACCTTGGCAAGACGCTCGCGCACCTCGCCCGAAAGCTCGGCAACGGTCGGCAGGATGTTGTGGGACATGGTCACTCCGTTTACATAGAAGGGGCTGGTCTAGGCGTCGTACGCCGCAAGGGTGCGCTTGAGAATCGAACCGTCGCGCTCACAAGGCTCGGGTCCGTTCTTGCGCAGCATACACTCTTCCTCGCCCTTACCGGTCACGATGACCACGGCAGGACGGACAGTTTCGCGCACGGCAGTCTCGATAGCGGCAACGCGATCAGTCACGATTTGCCAGTTATCATTTCCCTGCGCTTGAACGTTGCGCGCGATCTCGGCGCAGATGTCCTCGACATCCTCGGGGCCGGGGTCATCCTCGGTAATCACGATTCGGTCGGCATACTTGCCAGCGGCGATGCCCATCGTGGTGCGTCGATCGACACCCTTACCGCCCGTAGCGCCAAATACAACCGCCAGCTCGCGCTCGGGATAGTTCTCGCGCAAGTCGCGCAGGAGTGTCTCGAGGCTCATGCCGTTATGTGCAAAATCGACGATGCCCAGGATTTTGCCCGATACGGACGGATAGAGCTCCATACGACCGGGAACGAAGACGCCCTCAAAGCCATGGACGATACCCTCTTCGGAAATGCCCAGGGCCTCGGCGCAGGCAATAGCGGCAAGCGCGTTGGACACATTGAACTTAACCGGCGTGGGAATCACAATGTCACGCGTAAAACGGGGCGTGCGCACCGTTGCCACCACGCCGCAGTCGCCATTGCAAATCGCCAGCGCAAGCACGTCGGCACGCTCGTCGGTCAGGGAGAACGTCACCGTACGTTCGCAACGAGATGCCGCCTCGAGCACGCGATCGACCTTATCCATATCGAGATTGACCACGGCAAAACGGCTCTGCGAGAAGATTTTGAGCTTGCTGGCAAAGTAATCCTCGAGCGTCGGATGCTCAATCGGCGAAATGTGATCCTCGCCGATATTGGTAAAGGCGCCGACTTCAAAGTCAATCTTGCCCGTGCGCTCGTATTTGAGGCCCTGACTCGATGCCTCCATAACCAGCCACGGGGCACCCGCCTCCGCAGCATGTGCGATGCGAGACTGCAGCAGGAAGGATTCGGGGGTCGTCAGCTTGGAAGGGCCCGTCTCGATGCCGTCGTCGAACTCAATGCCCGTATTAAGAGCGGGTCGATGACAGCCCGTAAGCTTGGCCTCGTTGGCGAGGATGCCGCGCAGATAAAAGCTGCAGGTCGACTTGCCCTTGGTGCCTGTAAAGGCGCAGACCTTCACCTTACCCGACGGGTGCTCATAAAAGGCATCTGCCACCACGGCGAGCGTGCGACGAATATCGCTCACAATCACCGCGGGAAGATCAACATCGTAATCGACCTCGGAAACGTAGGCCACGGCGCCATCGGCGATTGCCGAAAGCAGGTACTCGCGCTTAAACGCACGGCCTTTGCAGACAAACAACGTGCCCGGACGCACCTGGCGCGAGTCATCAGTCGCAAACTCAATGCGCTGGTCGCACGAAGCGCTCGGTCTGGAAACAACAAGGTCATCTTCCTCGAGCAACTCTATATAGCGCATCAGAGTTAGCTTCTCTTGTGTCGGACTCGACATACAAAGACCTCTCTCGCTAAATTCAGCCTTAAAGGGCAGAAGACGTCCCGCGGCAGAAACGATGAAACATTCTGTATTATCAACCATCCTAATATGCCACCTGACCTTGCGCGCATCACAGCCTTCTAAAAAATTGCATGGACTGTGCCGTGGTCTAATAAATGGCAACGGTGTTCACCCCGTGTAAAAACAAGGAAATCTGGGTGCTGTTCTTTAACATAGCGTTCGCAACCACGTCCCGCCGCTTCGCCTGAAGATCGGGACGTGGTTTTTTCGGTTCGCTCGGCGCTTATGCCCTATCACGAAACAAAAGATTGGCATGATAGTAAAGATTATTTGACATCAGCTGCCGCAATCCTTGCGGCAGTACACCTGAGCCGTCAGCAGAAAGGATCTTGCATGTGCGGTTTTGTCGGTTTTACCGGTACAGATGAACAGAGTGAGCTGGTTCTCACGGCCATGATGAATCGCATCATCCACCGTGGTCCCGATATGGGCGGCCAGCATATCGTCGACAACGTTGCCCTTGGTTTTCGTCGTCTTTCGATTCTCGATCTATCCGAAGCTGGAGCCCAGCCCATGTCGAGCGACGACGGCAAGGTCACGATTGTCTTCAACGGAGAGATCTACAACTTCCAGGAGCTTCGCGCCGAGCTGGAGGCGGCCGGCTACGCCTTCCACTGCAACGCTGATACCGAAGTCCTGGTACACGGTTACGAGGAGTGGGGCGAGGACCTGGTCAACCGTCTGCGCGGCATGTACGCGTTCGTAATTCACGACCAGAACAAGAACAAACTCTTTGGTGCTCGTGACATCTTTGGTATCAAGCCGTTCTATTACTACCAGGCATCCGATGGCTCGCTGCTGTTTGGCTCCGAGATCAAGAGCTTCCTGGACCATCCCAAGTTTGAGAAGGCTGTCAACCACGACGCGCTGCGCCCCTACCTGACGCTGCAATTCCCCGCCACGGAGGAGACCTTCTTTAAGGGCGTGTTCAAGCTTGCCCCGGCGCATTGCTTTACGTATGACCTGACGACCAACACCATGGACATCAAGCGTTACTGGAGCTGCGACTTCACCGACGACAACTCCAAGACCTTCGAGGAGTACGTGGACGAGTGCGACAAGGTCGTGCACGAAAGCGTCGCTGCGCACCGAATCGCCGATGTTAAGGTGGGCTCGTTCCTTTCTGGCGGTGTGGACTCCAGCTACATTGCCGCCTGTCTCATGCCCGACACCACGTATTCTGTCGGCTTCGATTACAAGAACTTCAACGAGACCAACTACGCCGCCGAGCTTTCCGACAAGCTGGGCATCAAGAACGTGCGCAAGATGATTACCGCCGACGAGTTCTTTGATGCACTGCCCGATATCCAGTACCACATGGACGAGCCGCAATCGAACCTGTCCAGCGTGCCGCTGTACTATCTGGCGCAGATGGCTTCCAAGGAGGTCACCGTCGTCCTTTCGGGCGAGGGTGCCGACGAACTGTTTGCCGGCTATGAGTGGTACGAGGACACCCCCGAGATGCGCACCTTTAAGAAGCGCGTGCCGCTCGGCGTACGTCGCGCCCTGGGCTCACTCGTTCAGCATCTCCCCTACTTTAAGGGCCACAACTTCCTGACGAAATGCGCCGAGGTTCCCGAGCGCTGGTATGTGGGTCAGGCAAAGGTGTTCGATCCCTCCGAGGTCGACGAGGTGCTCAAGCCCGCTTATGACACCGGCAAGAACGCCGCCGAGATGTGCGCCGAGTACTACAAGCAGGTTCCCAACTGCTGCGAGCTTTCCAAGAAACAGTATCTGGATATGAACATGTGGCTGCCGGGCGACATTCTGCTCAAGGCCGACAAAATGTGCATGGCGCATTCTCTGGAGCTTCGCGTCCCGTTCCTGGACAAGAAGGTCATGGAGTTTGCAGAGCACATTCCCGCCAACTACCGTGTTAACGAAGAAGGCTGCAAGCTCGTTCTGCGTCACGCTGCCAACCGCACGCTGCCCGACGAGTGGGCAACGCGCAAGAAGGTGGGCTTCCCCGTACCGGTCAAGTTCTGGCTGCGCGAGCAAAAGTATTACGACTACGTAAAGGAATACTTCACCGCGCCGTGGGCTGCTGATTTCTTTGACACCGATGCGCTCATGAAACTGCTCGACGATCACTTTAAGGGTCGCGCGCTCAACCAGCGCAAGATCTATACCACGCTGACGTTCCTCATTTGGTACAAGCGCTTCTTTATCGACGAGGACAAGGGCGCTAAAGTCGCCGCTTAGTTTTCGTTATGAATTAGCGGTGAACCACGCAGGGTTTCCGCTATACTCAATCCCTGCGGGCGATTGGCGCAACGGTTAGCGCAGGTGCTTTACACGCACAAGGCTGGGGGTTCGAATCCCTCATCGCCCACCACTGATTTGATAGGCTCCCAGCTATGGGGGCCTTTCGTTTTTGGGCCCATCGCATGGGATTCGAACCCGCAAGGGTGCGGAGCTGAGGAAACGCGAAGCGTTTTCCAGCGCAGCACGCGAGGAGCGAAGTAGCGAAGTGAAGCGCGGGCGGCAAAATGGACCCCTGGCGAATACCCGTGTGCAAAAAATGCCAAATATGAGTACTGCTACCTTTTTAGTAGCAGCGTTTTCGAAGTCATAAAAGGCAAATCCGGCATTAGAAAGACGATCGATAGTCCAGTTAAGCCAATTTGCCAACTACAAAACTGGGCATATGTGGCCCAACTCGTCTAAAAACAACTAATTTATATGTTACGAAGTTAGTGCCCGTACTCATATTTACCACTTTTTGCACACGGCCCATCCCGGCCATGGTAAATCGATAGCAAAACGGGCTCCAGTTCGCCCAATCGTGTGCCAAACGGCACGTGACGGTCTGGAGCCCGCTTCAAATTGCTATGCCTAATAGCGCTAAGCCAAAACACCCGCCAGGATCTCGATCAGGTTGTCCACGTCGGCCTCTTCGCACACGAGCGGCGGCAGGAAGCGCAGCGTATGTGCGCCTGTAGCGTTGATCACGGCACCAGCCCCCAATGCACGGGCCACGACGTCGTGTGCATCACCCGCGGCATCATCCAAATCGCAGCCGAGCATCAGGCCGCGACCACGCACCTCTACCACATGCGGAAGCTTAGCCAGCGCCTGCTCCATATAAGCACCCACCTTGGCAACATGCTCGGCAAAATCGCCGCGCACGAGCGCAGAGAGCGTCGCGGCGCACGCCGCGACAGCCAAGCAGCTACCGCCAAAGGTCGAGCCGTGGTCACCCGGCTTAAACACGTCGGCGATCTCCTTCTTTGCCACCACGGCACCCATGGGCACGCCATCGGCAATGCCCTTGGCAAGGCTCATAATGTCGGGCTCCACGCCATAGGTCTGGAATGCAAACGGCTTGCCGGAGCGGAAGATGCCACACTGGACCTCGTCGGCGATAAGAACGGCGCCCACCTCGTGTGCCAAGTCGCGCGCCGCCGCCATAAACTCCTCGGTCATGGGGTGCACGCCGCTCTCGCCCTGAATCGGCTCGAGCATGACGGCGCAGACCTCGCTTCCCAGCTGCTTAAAGATCGAACGCAGTTCGTCGACATCGTTGGGCGTACAGGCCACAAAGCCACCCGGCAGCGGACGGAAACTGTCCTGTAGCCGATCCTGCATGGTGGCGGCAATGGGCTCGCGCGTACCGCCGTGGAAGCCGCCACGCATGCATACGATGGTGTTGCCGCCGTTACCAGCACGCTTGGCGTACAGACGCGCGAGCTTCATCGAGCCCTCGTTGGCTTCGGCACCAGAATTGGCAAAGAACGTCTCCCACACCTGCTCGTCCGCAGCCGGGGCACCGAGCGCAGCGGCCGTGGTCTCATCGCCGGCGGCAATGGCATCGGCCAGCACGCACGCACCATCTACGTCGTCGTTGGCAAGCTTGGACAGCAGCGCCGCGACCTGTCCACGCTGCTCGATGTAGAAGTAGTTAGACACATGCAGAAGCTTTTTGGTCTGAGCCTCGAGCGCCGAGAGCACTGCAGGGTTGCCGTGGCCAAGGCTGCACACACCGATACCAGCGAGAAAGTCGAGATACTCACGACCATCGTCACCGATGAGCTTCATACCGTGACCTTCGACAAACTCTACCGGCGAGCGACCAAAGGTATGCATAACGTAATGGGATTCGAGTGATTGCTGAGTTGCAAGTGACATGAGATGCCTTTCGTTGGGCGCCGTACGGCGCAGGGCTATGGGTGCAGGGACGCGACGACCGCGGGTCGGCTAGACCGTCTGGAGCTTCTCGACCTCGTCGAGGTTCTCGGTCAGACGCGCCGCAAACGTCGAAAGCGGATGCGGATGCGTATCGAACTCGTAGGCCGTCTCGGTGGAGTGGATCACGGTACCGACGCCAGCATCGGTCAGCAACTCCAGCAGCAGCGAGTGCGGCGTCGTGCCGTTGATGATGTGGGCTCGGAACACGCCAGCAGCAAGCGCATCGACGGCGGCGCGCAGCTTGGGAATCATACCCTTGTCGACTTCTCCGCCGTAGAGCATCTCGTTGACCTCGTCGAGCGTCAGGTTGGAGATAAGCGAGTCCTTGTCGCTAAAATCCTTGTACAGGCCGTCGACATCGGTCAAAAAAATCGCCTTATGCGCGTGAAGCGCCGCCGCAACGGCACCGGCAGCGGTGTCGGCATTGATGTTGAAGAATCCGCCGTCCTCCCCCGCCGCGACGGTAGCGATAACGGGAATGTACTCGCTATCGAGCAAGCGCTCGATATAGTCGGTGTTGACGTGCGTCACTTTGCCCACGCGACCGAGCTCGGGGTCGAGCAGCTCGGCGATGAGTGTGCCGGCATCGCTGCCCGACACGCCTACGGCCAGGTTGCCGTGGTGGTTGATGGCGGCGACCAGCTCCTGGTTAACCTTGCCGCCCAGCACCTCGCGCACGATATCCATAGTCGCCGGCGTGGTCACGCGCTGGCCGTTCTTAAACTCGACGGGAATATCGTAATGGCTCAGCGCCTCGTTGATGGCCTTGCCGCCGCCATGCACGATGACGGGGCGCATACCGATGATCTTGAGCAAAACGATGTCGCTCATCACGTCGCGGCGCAGCTGCTCATCGACCATGGCGGCTCCGCCATACTTGATAACGACCGTCTTGCCGGTCAGGTTTTTAATCCACGGCAGCGCTTCGAACAGCAGCTGCGCGGTTGCTTCGTTGGATTCGCTCGAACGACAATCGCGTGCGAATTTCATAATCTGCCTCGTCTTTCGTATCGTTATCGTGCCGTGCTCCGCCGTCCGCAATCGCGGCAAGATGCGCAGCGTGCCTGGAATCTAGGAACGGTAGTCACCGTTGATGGAGATGTACTCGTGCGTGAGGTCGCAGGTCCACACGGTCGTTGCCGCATCGCCTGCGCCCAGGTCGGCCGAGATCACGATCTCGGGCGCCTCAAAACGTCGCAGAGCCTCGTCCTCGTCAAAGGGAACGGTCAGACCATCGCGACAGACGGGCATGCCCATCATGTCGATGGAAACGTCTTCCTGATTAAACTTCACGCCGCACTTGCCAAGCGCCATGGCGACGCGGCCCCAGTTGCAGTCGTGGCCGGCGATGCAGGTCTTGACGAGCGGCGAATTGGCGACGGCGCGGGCGGCGATATCGGCTTCCTCGTCGTTGGCGGCGCCGGCGACGTTAACCGTCACGAGCTTTGACGCACCCTCGCCATCGGCCGCAATGTTGCGCGCCAGGCTCTCGCACACCTCGTGCACGGCAAAGGCCAACTCGTCAAAGGCATCAGTACCCTCGACGATGGCCTCGGCATCTGCGACTGCAGCGCCAGAAGCAAGCATGATGCAGGTGTCGTTGGTCGAGGTATCAGAATCGACCGTCACTTTATTGAAGGTCTGCTTAACGGTCGAGAGCAACAGGGCGTGGAGCGCCGCCGGCTCGACGGGGGCATCGGTAGGAATGACCGCGCCACTGAGGCGTGATC
>OBYS01000936.1_pt1 | contig 12197 bp, 13 predicted proteins | sample 1476791 | NCBI WGS metagenome assembly OBYS01 (sample SAMEA2580205, study PRJEB22360) | human gut metagenome | biome: human gut; feature: human-associated habitat; material: faeces | place: Denmark | collected 2008/2010
GTTCCCAGAGCTGTTTGGGGTGTCAGTCCCTGGGCCAAGAAGCCGCTGGCATAAACACGCCCATCGCCCTTGGAATATTGGAACTGTACCCCCGGCACCTTTTTCCCAAGCCTCTCTAATTTCTCTTCCAACTCCCTTCCGCCTTTGCGTTTTGCGGAAATGTCAAACTGGATCAAGTCTTCAAAAAACAGAAAGGCATAGGACAGTTTCCCTACCTCTCCATGGAGCTGTTCTCCTTCTTCCGAATGCCGGATTTCCAGCTGCTCAAACTCGGGTTGATTGTTCTGCAGATATTTCTGTAAAACTGTTGCAGTCAATTCCTCTCTGGTAATCTCCTGTTCTTTTACGGAAACCCGCAACGGTCGCTGCCTCCATTCATTCTCTTCGGATGCATCCATCTCTTCTGGGATGACTTCCGCTGAATCCGGTTCGGTTTCCACCTGCGGCAGCACGTCTCTCTCTTTTTCTGGCTCCTGTGGCGGTTCCTGTTTGGATTCCAGCAGCTTTTTCAGCAAGGAGGTTCTCTCCTCCCCCAATTGTTTCAACAGAAGCTCTTTCTGCTCCAGCTGGGTAGTCAGGTGTTGGTTCTCCTCCCGTAATTGCGCCAATTCTTCCTGTTCTGCGTATCGTGTCTGCTGGGAACGTGTCTTTTCTTGGAACAGAGCGTCCCGTTCCTGTTTCACTGCCTCGTATTCCGGTTTCGGCACGTATGCGGACAGATCCGGAAGGGACGGTGGGATTCCGCATTCCTGTTGGCCGATCTTATATTCATACTCCCGCTTCAGATCTTCCGCTTCCATTCGTTCATTTCGCAGCTGCTCCAGTTCCAGGCGGCTTTTCATCAAAAGCTCCTGTTGCTGCCCTTCATAGAGCTTCTTGGTCTGCTCAAATTCCTGTTTTTCACGCTGCAGAGCTTCCTGTTCCTTCCGGTGTGCCGCTTCCTGTTCTGCCAGCTTCTGTTGTGCAGATGCCAGCTCCTGTTTCTGTCCTTCCAGGCTTTGGTATTGTCTTCCTAGCTCGGTCTGGATCCTCTGCAGTTCCCGGCTTTTCTGTTCATACTCCTGTTTCCGTTTCTGGTACGTTGCTTCCCGCGCAGCAAAAATGCGCTGCATTTCTTCTAAATACTGTTCGGTTCCGGATCCTTCAGGCTCCGGAAGTTCCCTTGTTTTCCCTTCTTCCATACATCCTCCTTCTTCGTTTACCACCAGAAATCCCCGGTTTTTGGCACTGGTACTTGAGGTACCGATGCCACCGGTTCTTCCGGCTCTGTAGGTTGATTGGCTTCTTCCAAATTCGGTTCTTTTTGTTCGGATTCTTCTCTCTGTTCGATTTTGGGACGTTCCTTTTCGGGTAGAGTCGTCAGGGAACGTCCCAGACAAAGGCTGCCAGAACCATGCTGGTTATCAGCAACATCTTGTTTCGTTTTTTCATGGATTCGCACTCCCTCCTAAAAGGCAGTGCGTGTTTCCACTACCTTTGTTTCTACTGCCAGCCGCTTTGGGGTCTGGAAATATCCCACACAGGTCACAAGCGTCACCCTGGCTGTATCCTGACCCTGGCTCTCTCTAGTGGAAAAACAGGGATCATCCGCCTGCAGATACTTACAGCCTTCCACCTGCAGTTTCCGGACACGCTCCGGCGTATACAGATAGGCTTCCGGATATGCCGTCAAAAACGCTTCGTCCGTAAATTGTTTCAAACTTCCGAACATCTGTCCGGAAGCCATGTTGTGGGCAAACAGATACACCTGACTGTCCGAAATCCTTGCTCCGGCAAAGGTAAAAATACTCCCCAGGGGGCTGTATGCCCCTTCAAAATCTTTGGTCAGGTATTCTGTATCCGTCTGTCCCGTCAGGATGGGGCTGTCTACCCCGATCTGGGGTACATACAGCCATCCCACGATTTCCGGATTGATGCGCTGCAGTGCTGCAAAATCAATGGTACGTTCCATGGGATCTGCCTCCTGGCTGCCCGCCTCCTGTACCACCAGTTTCTGTAACGCCTCCCCCTTGACTTTGATCTCCTGGAATGGTTCCTGTTCCCGGTATGCCAGATAAAAGCAGCCCACACCCAGCAACACCAACAAAACGGCCAATCCCATAAGTCCCTTACTTTTTCTCATATCGTTTTGCTGCAATTACCAGTCCCCCGGCAAGCACCAGAAGGAGGACTCCCCCTGCTACATACCAAATGGTGGCATCAAACAGTCCGGTCTGGGGTGCCGTATGCTCGGCTGGTCTCGGGGTGTGCTTCGGTTCCACTTTGATGTCGTAATGTAAGGTTTCGTCTGTTTCCATGGCAGGGATGCTTACGAGGGTCGGGGATACCAGATCGTACCCCGGCTGGTCTTTGGCCGTTAACAGATACACTCCCAACTCCTGTTTTTCAAACACGACTTGTCCGTTTCCATCCGTTTTTTTGCCCTGTTCTTGTTTGGCTGTCTCTGCCAGCGTTTTGGCAGCCTCCTCCAACTGCTCTGCCGTGGTCAGCGTATTCAAATCGATCTTTGTGTTTTCATATTCCGGAAGCAGCGTATAGGTGCTGTCCTGGATCTCTCCTACTTTGGTCAGGGAAAACTCCACATCCGCTACGCTGGTTCCCTCTTTTCCCGGTGTCAGCTGGACGGTCACGCTTCCCGTCTGCACCGTCTGCTCTGGACTTTGCCCGGTCTGTGTCTCCTGCCCGGTATTCGGTTCTGCTGGTTCCTGAGCCGCCTGCACACTGCAGACGCTCCCAAAGGTCAATAGCAGTGCCAGACATCCGGCACTAAATCTTGTCATCATATTTCGCTTCATTGATTGTCCGTCTCCTTTCTCTCCAGATATACAGGAGGAATAATAGTAAGAACGCAAACGGCAACAGGGTAAATACCAATTCCCTTGCAGAGGGCAGTTCTTCTCCCATGCTGTTTGCTTTTTTTGCCTCATAAGGCACCCGCTTTCCAGTTACGATCAGGCGGTGTGTGTTTAACCCGTAAGGGGTACAGGTAATGATCGATGCCAGATCCTGCCCTTCCTGGATCTTTAATATAGAGACTTCTTCGGGCTTTACCACCTGGATCTCCGTCACCTGATAGGCCAGGGTTTCATTTAAGACGTGGAAAAAGAAATAATCCCCCTTTTCCATCTCATCCAATCGGGTCAAAAGCTTCGACTGGGGAAGTCCCCGGTGTCCGGTTAAAATGCTATGGGTAGATTCCCCTCCCACCGGAAGGCTGCTTCCCTGCAGATGCCCGATCCCTTTCGATAATACTTCTTCACTCGTTCCATGATAGATTGGAAGTTCCACTCCGATTTTTGGGATATCCAGACTTCCCATGACCCCTGTCCCGGTCGTATCTAGCAGGGATGCGTAAGACGCATCCCCCAAAAGAAGTGCATCCTCCCCAGATAAGGCTGCCCCATTGGTCTGGTAGAGGATGCTGTTGTAATGTTCTGCCTGTTTCCGTAGTTCTTTTACATCCCGTTTCTGTTCCCGGATGGTCTTCTGATAGGTTGCAATCACCTTTTCCTGCTCTTTCTGACTGTACAGATGTGCCAGAAGGGGCAGACAGCAACAAAGGAATCCAAGGACGAATAACACCCAGATTCCCCATCGTTTCCGCATTCCTTATTCCTTCTTTCTTGCTTTTGTAACTGCCACTGCCATCAGCCCGGCTCCTGTTACCAGGAGGATTGCCATTGCCGGAGTACCGGTAACCGGAAGTTTGCTTCCCACTTTGTTGACAACGGTCAGGTTCGCATTTCCCTGTTCCGGATCGGTTTCCAGCTGCAGGTCATTTTCTTCCGTTGCCCCGTCATAGAAGCTCTTGATATGTGCCGTTGCCTGCAGCTCCTTCAAGGTTTCTGCAGTGGCTCCCTGACCCTTGATGTAATTGTTTCGGTCATCCGTATAGGTTGGGATGATCTTGATCTCGATGGGGTCTTTTAACAACCGGTATCCGTCCGGGGCTTTGGTCTCTTTCAGCCAATACGTTCCCTGATCCAGACCGATGAGGATCACCTGTCCATCCGCTCCGGATACCATCTCCACCGCATCCTGTGGTTGGCTGCCACCTGTGTGATCCGTACCTCCGGCAGAATCCCGGTTGATCACATGATAGCCTGTATCCCCCTGTTTCACGTAGACTTCGTTTTTACAGTCTTTGTCACTGTATAACCGGAAATGTGCACCCTGCAGCACCTTGTCATGGTCATTGGTTTTCACAATGTCAATCCGATAGGTGAAGCAGACGACCGTATCCCATGGGGTAAATCCTGTTTTCCCGTCTCCGTTGGAATCTGCATCGTTGGAGAATTCCAGCCGCACATCATTCTCAAAGCCCGGACGTCCCGTATCGTTGGCTGCCAGATCATTCAACGTTGCCTCATAAGTCAGGGTCACTTTCTGTCCATAGGTATTTTCCTGTTTCGCATTAAAATTCGGGAACTGTCTGTCCACGATTGCTTTGATATCCTGGACAACCACCTGGAAAGTATCTTCCCCTCCTGAATTGGTGTTCACAGTAAATTCCCCTTTTTTCAAAGTGTAGCTTTTCCCCTTTTCATCGGAAATGGTGATCTTCACACTTTCCGGCTGGAATGTCAGGGCTTTGTCCATCTTGTCATGCCATGCGTAGTAATAAGTCTTGTATCCGTTCATGTTTGGAATGTTGGACTCATATTTGTAAGGAACGGTCTGCCCGATCTCATAGTCCCCAATGTCATTCCAGCCGTTTTTATCCGGAATGTTCTGGGGCAGATCATCCTCCTGGATTTTTTTGATCACACTTGGATAATCGGATTTGATCTGCATTTCTGCCGTTGGGTTTGCTGTACTCACCATACAAAGAGATCCTGCAGAGTGTGTCCCTTCCACATCCGTAATTTCATCCACCAGATAATAGCCGAACGCTAAGCCTGTCAGCTGGACAGAATTGTCAGCTTTTACATCCTTTACATTCACCACCTCGGACTGCACGCCCTGTTTTTCGATTTCATCTCGTAAATCCTCTACGAAATACCGAAACTTGCTGTAGCGTCCTTCCAGTTCCTGTTCCGTCTGCGCTCCTTCCACTTTGTAGGCGTTCAGAGACTGGATGTAATCGATTACCATATATTCTGTCACACCATCCACTGGAACAGACAGTGCCTTTGCTGCCACGTTCTTTAATGCCTGTTCGTAGGCTGGATTGAAGGTGTAATTGATGGATTCCATGCCCTGTGCATTCTGCGCCAGGAACAGCTTGTACACATGGAATTTCTTCCCTACCAGCGTCTGGCCTGCATTTCCCTTGATGGTAATGTTTGCCGTGCCGCTTCCCATGTTGGCAATTCTGCCCTGGGTGTTATATTCCTTTGCTGCCACGGTTGCTTCTTCTGCAGCCTGTACTGTCAACAGCGGAGCCCCTACGGTACTTACACTGATTCCACCCAATGCTAAGAGTGTTGCGAACATCCACACTTTATTTCTCTTCATCTTCCTGTTTCCCCTTTCTCTTCATAAAGTACCCTGCCACTATCAGACAGCCGATTCCCACCAAAACGATTCCCAATGTCCAAGGGCTTCCGGTTTCCGGCATCTGCATTCCCACAAAATTTACTACTTTTAGATGCACTTCCCGTTCTGCTTTCGTTCCGGTAATGGCAAAATCCCCGGTTGTATCCGTATACTTCTTTCCATTCACATAGTATTCAAAGAGATCTTTTTGCGGATCACTTTTGGTGTAGATTTCATACACGATATCCGTGCCGTCCGAATTCACCGGGATCCGGTAACCCTCCGGTGCTTTGGTCTCCTTCAGATAATACTTCGTTTCCACTTCCAGATCTTGAAACCGCAGGATTCCATCTTTTCCACTGGTCGCTTTCTGCAATTCCTGCTTGCACTCCTCGTCTTTATAGAGGGTAAATTCTGCCCCTTCCAGCACTTTTGCATGGTCATTCACCTTGTGGACAATCAGCTGATACGGTGCTAATACATCCTCTACGTGAAGCTGTGCCGTTCCATCCTCACGAACCGTAAATTTCATGGTTCCGGTTTTGTCTGTTGCCGTATTTTCCAGCAGCGTGATCTTGTTGTTTTCATCCACCGAAAACTTCAAAACACCTGGATTTTTGGTATATCCATCCGGTACGCTTTTCTCCTGAATGGTATGGGTGCCACGGGTCAGCCCCTTCAACACGGCCTGTCCCTTGTCATCCGTTGTCACTTCCTCCTGGTTTCCTTTGGAGTCCGTGTGTAGGAATACCACGCCTGGGATTGGCGTATCCTTTCCTTTTAAGACTTTCACGATATCCAGTGTCAGCAAGGTTTCTGGAATTTTAGGCTCATTGTAGGTATAAATAAACTCACTGCCATCATTATTACTGGTAATCGGAATCACAAATATTTCCGGATTGATAATGTATCCTTCCGGAGCTTTAGTCTCTTGAATTGTAATTATACCAAGAGGTATTTGTGGTAGTCCGGTAGCCCCTAAATAAAGTTCGCTTCCCGATATTAAATACTTCGTATCATAATAGCAAAATCCATTTTCATTAGTTCTAAAAATCCACGTTCGTTCTGGTGTCTTTCCCTGTTCTGCCGGATCCTGCGTTCCCGTTGGTTCTGTTTTATAGTATTTCACCGTAAACTCAGCCCCTTCCAACGAGGCACTTCCCTGTGGTTTGTTCTGATTGGTTTCCTTGTCAATTTTTCCAAGCAGCACTCCCACCGGGTCTAATTGTGGAAGGTCTTTCACTTTCACCACCGCAGTCCGTCCTGCTGTGACGGTAACCGGATGTACTTTTTGATCCAGGACAAACCCTTTCGGGGCTTTAATCTCTTTGATAAAATAGGTACCGGCCTCCACTTCCACCGTATTGGAGTTTCCCTGCGCATCGGTGGTCAGATCCGCAATCTTTGTGGTGCAGGCCTGCTCTTTATAAGCACCATAGATTGCACCCTCCCTACTATAACAACTGTTTCCCTCTGTCAATTCCGGGTTGGCAGACTCCTTTTTCAGGTTGATGCTCCCTTTTTGGTCTTTTTCAATCCACACAATATCCTGTTTATCGTTATACGCAACATAAGCGGTATACTGATCCATCAGACCACGATCTCGGACAACCTTTACCCACCGTTCTTTCAGTTCCACGGAAATGTTATACACCCATGCCAGCTGGTTATAATTCAATCCTGTGGTATATCCGCCATACAGGTAGCCAATGACTGCATGGCAACATCCGTAAATATCCGGAATGTGCGCCTGCACAGATGGTGATTCAAAATAGGGCTTGCTGACATCGTATGCCGGCCCACCGATTGAAACCAACAACATTGCTTTAATCAGATCATTGTTCAACTTTGAGATCTGAAATACGCCTGATGGAGTGGGACTGTTTGGTTCTGCACAGTATCCCAGATGGGTACCCGTTTCCGTCTGTACGCTAAATTCCGTTGTATTCCAGGATCCATAAGCATGGGGTGTTCCCGGCCGGATCGTTGCCTGGGAGCCCACTGCCGCAAAAAAGCTGCTCCGATCCTGCGTTTCCCCTTCTACACGTGCCTCTCCGATTGGTTCCTTTTTTGTATACTTCCCAAGCTCTTCTTCGGGGATCAGTCCTTCCAGCTTTTCTTTGAGTTCCTGGATGTCTCCTGCCTGTTCGTCAGGATCCACTGTCTCTGCCGCCCATACAGGCATACTTCCTGACAACAGCAAAACCGCCAGAATTGCAGACAGGATCCGTTTCCATTTTTTCATGCAAGTTTCCCTCCTTTTTTCTTTTTGTTCTTCCTGCAACAACCCTTGTTAGGAAGAATCCGCAATCCGGATTCGGTTCCGATATCGTCTCATTTTTGCTCCCTCCCTTCAAAATGGGTGCAAAAAAAGAACACTCTTTCGAATGTTCTTTTTTATTTCCTGTCTTCTGTTTATTGTTCTGTTCCAAACTCCGCTTTCATATAAGCGTCCTGTTCCTCTTCTGTCATGGCATCCCACATGTCATTCCAAGCGTTCTCCGCTTCCAACTGCTCTAAGGGAAACGGCAGCTCCTCGTTGGGATCAATCAGAGTCCCCTGATACCAAAATGGCTGCATTCGCTCTTTCTCTACCATATGTACTCCTCTCTGCTATTTCTTTGCCCCGCATCCGGTACAGAAAAATCCATCACTGACAGTTTCTGTCCAGGCTGGTGTATCGACTACATAACGTGTTCCGTACTCTGCCGGATGTTCCACCGTTCTCGTCACTGTTTTATAGTACTCTATATGATGTCCCCAGCTATCGCATGCTGATATGCATGTCCTGATGGATCCGCTGTACAGTCCGCTCCGCAGACGTTGCAGCACTCCCATGGATCATAGACATCTTCTGTGACTGTCTCTGTCCAGGCTTCTTTTACCACATACTGCTCGTTATGCCCCACTTCCGGATGATTGACTGTATGAGTCTTTTCTTGCCAGGTATGCGTGTGCTGTGGTTTTCCTGGTTTCGATTCTGGTTGGCTCGGCTTCTGTTCCGGCTTACTCGGTTTTTGTTCCGGCTTAGATTCCGGCTGACTCGGCTTCGTCTGTGGTTTGTTGGGCTTCTGTTCTGGTTTGGATCCCGGTTGACTCGGTTTCTGCTCCGGTTTGGAAGAAGATTCTGTTTTTCCTGTTTCTTTCTCTGCTTTTACCGATTCTTTCTTATCCGCCTTTTCTGTAGATTTCTTATTGTCAGAATTTTCTGACTTTTTTGCTATGGTTTCCTTTTTTTCCGCTGTCTTTTCAGACTTGGTTTCTTCCTTTTTTCCAGTATCCTGTTTCGTATCCGTTTTCTTCTCAGAAGTTGTATCCTTCGAATCCGTTTTCGCAATCTTCTGATTGGAGGACTTTGCCTCCTGTTTTGTCTCTACCTTTGTCTGCACAGTGGTATCCTGATTCGCTGCTACATATCCGCCGATCCCCAATGCTGCGATCAAACAGATTCCCCCACCAATCTGGATCTGTCGTTTGTATCTTTTCCACATTTCTTTCATTCCTCTTCGCTCCTTTTTCTATACTTTTCTAATTTTAGTATACCACCTTTACAAGGTGCATTCCAGGTTACTTTACGTTACTTTAGGTTACCCTGCGTCCGCCTTAAAGCCGTTTTTTCATCCGCAGATATTGAAAAATATTGACCTTTCTGGATGTCGGCTTTATTTTTAACATAGGATCCTTCTTTAATCGATACACCAGTTCATACTCTGACCTCTTATCTTCATACAACCGTTCCAGACAATGTGTAAAACTAAAATCTGTTGTTTTTCTCGCCTGTTCTATTTCTTCTTTTAATAAACATAAATCTGTTTCATAATAGGACTTCGACAATGCTCTGTCCGCCCGGAAGGCCGACAGATAAATTTCCCATGCCATAGCCCCTCTCAATTCCTCTTTGGGAATTTCCCAAAGCCTTATTTCTGCGGATAACAGTTTTTCTATATAGGGATTATGAAAAATTGAATCCGATTCCATCCTGTCATCTCCTTTTTTCCAATTTTAGTATATCACCTTTGTAAGGTGCTTTCTAGGTTACGTTACGTTACCCTGCGTCCACTTGGAATCCATCTTGTCAGAAGATCGGACTCTTTCCATATCCAAATATTTTTCCCGCAAATACCAGGCATGGTCTTCTGTAATATCCCCATCTATAAATGCACAGTTGATGGAACCATACAATTCTCCCCACAGGCAGTCATACGGCCATTTTCCTTCTTTCATCGCATCTAAATCATGCTGCAGATATCCCGGAAGATTGATTTCATAATATTCCTTTGTCTCCATTGAGATCTCCTTTTCTGACAATTTTAGTATAACACCTTTGCAAGGTGCATTCTAGGTTACTTTACGTTACTTTAGGTTACCCTGCGCCCGCAAATTTTACTTCCGGAATCGTTTTTCCTGAACCGCTTTCCGGAACATCTCTGCAGATATTTCCGGTTGTTCTATCTGTTTCTTTACAAATCCATCAATGGATGTATCATAAACAAAGCGTTTTACTTCTCTCATATTCCCTGTTTCATAATATCCAATCAGCTTTGTAAAAAATTCCTTCTGACACTCTACCGGAATACGGAGAACACCCGCACCGCCTTGAATCATGATCTGGTTGGCTGCAAGCTGCGCCGTCCGTTTATTTCCATCAAAAAACATCTGGGAATGCATGATATAGAGCATGATCGTAATGGCTCTTTCAGTCACGGACAGATCCGCATTCATAATCGCCTGAATCTCCGCTTCTATCTTCTCATAAATTGGAATCTCTGGCTTCCAGGATGTTCCACCAATACTGACATCCGAATTTTTCAATTTTCCGGCATGTATCACGATCCCTTCTCCGACTTTCTGATTCAGTTTTTGTATATATTGAAAATCAAATGGTGCATTCACAGTAGCAAACATCATCTTCCATCCATGCTTTAGGTTATTGATTTTTATAAGTTCTTCTACACTCAATCCTGCAACACTGCGTCCCTCATAGATTTCCTGCACTTCTGGAAATGTGACTGCAATACCTTCCAGTTTCGACTGAGAATAAATACTATCTACAATGTTCCTTTTCGCATAAAACAGGTTGTCCTGCTGTTCCATGAAAAATTTATCCTGCATCATTTCCTTCCCCTCAGCTGGCATAGATCTGAAGAATTTCCTGTTGTTCCTTTTCTGGAAGTTCTGCGATCGATATTGCTGCATTTCCTTCCACCATTGTGCCTGTAGGTGCGTCTGCTTCCTCACATTGTATAAAAAACAAATGCCCATCTTTTTTCAGAATTGCCTTTTCTTGATAATAGCCAGATACGTAGTATGACATAAAACCGTCTCCTTACAATAATTCTACAGTAGCTTTTTAGTTCCCCATACCTTCTCCTAAAATTATTATTCCAATGACACAAATAACCAGTGATGTAAAAACCGGATTTGAGTATACGATCATCAGTTCAATTAAGAGAAGCATATTTAACACAATCAAAATGATCCATACTTTTTCTAACTCATTGCGACTTCTATAATTCTTCCCAGATACCACAACCAATGCGATTGCTAAGATTGCCCCTACAATGAAGTATCCCCAAAACCGTTCTTCTGCTACTACATTCCACGCTTGAAGAAAAACATTTTCATACTGTTCCGTATTTTATGTAGAGCCTCGTTATAATGCTTTAAAAAGAAAGTATATATGATTACTGTAATTTCCAATACTATATTTAAGGCTATTTTGACTTTTGCAATTGCCGTCATCTGTTACCATACCTTTCCAAGTATAAATGCTATAATTGTCCATAGAAATGTCAGTTTTACCACATCAATCGTTTGTCCTGCTGATTCTGTCTTCATCCATCGATATAACACCCCTAGAATTTCAAAACACATCCATACAAAGTAAATAGAAGAAACCCATACAACCACAATATATATATGAAAAAGTTCCCCCCTGACAATTGCAGATATCAAACTACAGAAGTCAATAAATAGAAAGCACAAGAGTATAAGACACCTTTTCCCTGCTTTCTTTCCTCCGTCCATAAAAAATGGAGCTGATAAGATTGCAAATACACTGATAAAAGAAATCATTATCTCTAAAGATGAAATGTGTATCTCCGGTATGTTTCCTAATGCGATACTTCGTTGTAACTGTTCGGAAAGCGGAAGTAATTTTATTCTGCTTAATTCGAGCAAATAGCACGAAAAAATACCACCAATACCTACCGTAAACAGCATTTTATATACGTTCTGTTTCATACGATTTTGTCCCATTTCTACTCTCCTTTTTTATATTTTATCAGAAATTGTATATTATTCAAGTTCTTTAAAACTCATGTTTCTAAGAGCTAGAAACCGTACTATTACAAATATTACTCATTTTTATTTAAGGTTAATATGTATAGTTTTGTTTTCAATTTTTATTTTCAATTTTGCTGTCACTATGATAAACTATAACTATATATCCATGAAAGGAGTCAGATAAAATGAAAAAAGCGATACCTATTATATTGGCAAGCATTATGCTCCTGTGTATGTTTACTGGTTGCAGTTCGAAAAATAGCTCTGTGGTCGGCACTTGGTATTCTGACCAAGATGATGAGTCAGTCCTATTGCTGAAAAAGGATAATACATATACGGATGGCTCTTGGCTGAGTACTGGTGAGTTTTTCGTTGAAGAAAACACGGTGGTTATGGTCGGCCCTTTAGACGGGACGCACAAGTTAAAAATTGAG
>OBYS01000941.1_pt1 | contig 12142 bp, 8 predicted proteins | sample 1476791 | NCBI WGS metagenome assembly OBYS01 (sample SAMEA2580205, study PRJEB22360) | human gut metagenome | biome: human gut; feature: human-associated habitat; material: faeces | place: Denmark | collected 2008/2010
TGCCGGTTCTATTGTTTAACTTTTAATTTTCCGGTAAAAATTTACCGAAGTATTGCCCTAATTCTAATTGATTCTTTACTAACTGGTAATATATACCTCTTTTTTTTGTTAATTTGTCATGATTGCCAACTTCAGCAATTTGCCCTTGGTTTAACACAATAATTTGATCTGCATTTTTCACCGTACTAAGTCTATGCGCTACAATTACAACAGTCTTCCCTTGAAAAAAACTATTTAAGTTATCAACAATCATTCTTTCATTATTAGCATCTAAAGCATTCGTAGCTTCATCAAGAAATAGAAAAGTTGGATTTTTATATACAGCTCTAGCTATCAGAATTCGTTGTTTTTGCCCTTGGCTTAGTCCTTGTCCTTCTTGCCCTATAATTGTATCATATTTTAAGGGCAATTGATTTATAAACGTTTCAATATTTGCAATACGAGCAGCGTATTGTAATCTTGTAACATCTATCTCACCTGAAGTTGCTATATTCCGAGCAATACTTTCAGAAAAAATATAACCATCCTGCAAGACTACTCCACATACGCTCCTCCACCATGATAAATCAAAGAAAAGTAAATTATCCCCATTAACAAAAATTTCACCAGAAGTTGGTGTATAATAACCAAGTATTAATTTTATAAGAGTTGTTTTACCACTTCCACTAGCTCCAACAATAGCAGTAATTTTACCTTCAGGAATAATTATATTAACATTATCTAAAACATTTTTTGATGTTGGTCCCTCATAACGAAATGTTAATTTATTGATTTGGATAGATTTGGGAGTTGAAGGTTTCATTGATTTTATATTTCGGCTAGAGGACACTTCATCTTCACTATTATGGATATCATTCATTCTATCCAAACTAATGCTAACATCCTGCCATTGATATATAAAATTCATTATTTGTTCTATAGGGGAATTTAACTGACCAATAATATATTGCACAGATAACATCATGCCTATTGTTAATTCCCCTTTAATTACAGCAGTAGCTGTTAAAACAGTGATAAATATGTTTTTCAGTTCATTTATACAGATACTACCAGCTTCTTGATTTTGCCTCAAAGACAATGATTTAAGATTGTTATTATAAAGATCAGCTTGAGTATCTTCCCATTCCCATCTTTTTCGTTTTTCACTTCCCTGTAGCTTTATTTCTTGCATACCATTTATTAATTGATATGTTTTACTTCTATTTATAGACTCTAAATCAAAATTCTTATAATCCAACTCTTTCCTTTTTTTCAAAAAAAACATCACCCATAAAATATATATTATACTGCTTAATATGAAAACTACAAATATATTGACATTATAAATATATAAGACTACACTTAACACGATAATACTAAATAGAGAAAATAGCAAATTTAAGATCTGAGAAGTTAAAAAATCTTCAATCCGTTTGTGATCTTCAATTCGTTGAATGAGATCACCTATTAATTTAGAATCAAAAAAATTCATTGGCATCTTCATTAATTTAACGAAGAAATCAGAAACTAAAGATATATTTATCCTACTTCCAATTAGAAGCAATAATTTTCCACGAATAAAGTCAATTCCTGTTTTTCCTGCTAAAAGCATGAGTTCCGCCAATAATATGAGCCATATAAATTTCAAATTTTTATGCCCAATGCCTATATCTACTATAGCCTGGGTTAAAAAAGGAAATGTTAGCAATATGAAACTTCCTATAAATAACCCGACAACTATTTGCAAAAAATATTTTTTATATTTGATGAAATATTGTGCTAAAAAAGTCAATTTCTTTTTTGATGGGATTCTTTTGTCTTCATCTAATTCATAGAAAAGAGGAGTCGGTTCAAATAAAAGTACGATACCTGTATCAATATTATTATGCAAAGTACTTACCCAATGAAACCGAAAATCATTCTCGCTATATTTAACATTGCCTTTATCCGGATCTGCAATATACATAATATAACCTTTGTGTGTTTTTTTTATCTTATATAATACAACAAAATGGTCTTGATCCCAATGTAAAATACAGGGAAGTTGAATTCCATTCTTTAGATCTTCATAAGAGATATATCCACCGATTGTTCTAAAGCCAATACTTTCTGCTGCATTACTAATATCAAGCATTGATACTCCATTTTTGCCCACAAAACATTTTGCTCGCAATGTATCTAATGCATAAAATTTGCCATAATACTCAGCTATCATAGCAATGCATGTAGGACCACAGTCCATTTGGTCTAATTGATGCCTTATTCTCATTGTATATTACTGATTATTTAACCGCCCATGCTTCTTTTTTATAGAACTTAGCCAATATACCATATAAAACCATCTCATTCAATCTTTGCTTAGTTATAAATAACCTGTTAATAAACATATGATTAATACTTCTAACCAAGTTGGAGATCTGCTTTTCATCTAAACAAGACTTTATCTCTTTTACATGTATCCTCAAAGAATAATCTTTATGGGTAAATAGCCTACTAACCTCTTTATCATTCAATTTTAAAAATGCGTAGATATAATTGTATTGTTCTCTAAATAAAGTATCAATTTGCTTTTTAGTCAATTTATTAGTTTTAAACTCACCGCTATATGATTCATAGCATCCACTCACAAATAATAATTTCTGGCGAATATTAAATCCAAAAGAGTTCAGATAGCTATCTATTCCCTTAAGCCCATAAAGCCATAAACTTTTCCAATCATTTTTTACTCTAATTTTATCAAAGACCTTAACAACGAATTCACTGTCAATGCAAAATATAGATTCCACTGATGTAATATTAGATCCATAGTATCGTTCAAGCTCTCTTTTATATGTATCAAGACTGATATTACTAATTTGTCCAAATTTAACAAATGAGCTAGTCTTTTGATTCACTAAAGAAAACACTTTATGTATGTTTGACATTGAAGTTATATGAATCCGCAATCTTATATGAAAATTTGGATCATATAATTTTATAAAAAACCATTTATCAATCAGATTGTTTTTATATAGAATTTTTATCACCTTATATAGTGCCAAAATAACTGTAGTTGAAAAGTCGCAATGACAATATAACTTAAAATATAACCACTCATCTCCAGGAACAAAGCTTCTTTTAGTTTTTAATACTCTTGGCGTTACTATTTTATAAGGTAAAGGATTGTCTTTATATAATGATAATACTATTTGATTTGCATAGGCATTTTTATTTGGTAATTCATTAAGATATAAATTTTCTTGGAAATATAATTGATTAAATTTCCTAAAACTTTGGTTTACTATACCAAATAAATAATTATTTTCTAAATCAATTGGCAAAAACGAATATGAGTTTTCAATAAGATCTACAAACCTAGGAATATTGTAGCGTTTAATAAACTTTTTAAATTCATCAATGAGTATATCCCCCTCCAAACTTAGACATTCTTTTAAATCTTCTTTATAAAAAAGCCAAGTCGCAGGTGATAAAACAATAGAATTTTCATATTCAAATCTAGGAATGTATCTAAAATTTCTCTTCACTACTGACGCGATTTCAAATGACAATATGTTGCTTCTATATAAGCATTGTATATCACATAGAAATTTATAAATTGGGGCTGTTTCATAATGAAAATTGTGAGCACATGACAGGAAAGGTATTATTTCCTTATTATATTTTTTACTCCTAAGTATCATCTTTCCCTCTCTAACAGATAGCATAATATCAGTCAAATAAATAGGATGCACTTCCTTTGAATGAGGAGAGTATATAGGTATTTCGTAATCTCTTTTTATATTTCTATTAATAATATTACCACATTCATCATTAGATAAATGGATTATTTCCGCCACAATTCTATCTTTAAAAATATAATTTTCAAAACTCGTAATTGATGATGACAATTTTAATAAATCATTATCATACGCAGTGAATCGTCCTATATAATGTTGCGCAGTTCCACCACCTCCCGCAAAAAAGACTATTTTATCATTTATTTTAGTATATATTAAAGCATACGTACCTCTATACAAATGTTCCTCTTCATCTAAAATTGATAAATCTTCATCATTGATAGTTATAATTCTATTTCCATCCAGTAAAGCATCGGTAATTTTTTTGATAATAAAACAATCTTTTTTATTATCAAAAGTGAATTTTTCAATATCGGTATTAAAATTATCTCTAGCATATATTAAATCTGGAATTATATCTCTAGACAAAGTGTCATTATTTAAATATCCTATACCAATTTCAGGATCTAGAACTTCAACTAAGGGTAATTCCTGTTCTTCATAATGCTGTTGAAATTCATCAATAAACATTTTTATATTGGCTTCAGATATATAAAAACTATCAGGTGATTTACTTGTAAATTTGCTCAAACAATTTACTAATTTTAGAATAGAATTTTTATCTTTTTCAATTGTACTTTCATAATTTAAATCTGTTTCAATCTTCAAATTAACATTTATGACGCTTTGCTTTTTCAAAATATCACTTTGTACGAATTTATTTTTTATCTTTTGACTCACGGAAATAAAATCTTTATTAGGGATATTTTTATTAGAGATGTCATATAAAAGGTTAATATTATATTTTGATATAAGATAATTCTCTATTACCTCCCATTTTTTTACAAGCTCTTCAAATTGAACTGTAGGATTTTTACCGTTTGTTAAGATTTGGAAATCACTGATTAAAAATTGAGAATCAATCAAACTATTTATGTAAGCAATAATGTCTTCATAAGATACTCCTTCAACTTTTTGAAAAAGAAGTTTTGCCATATCATCAATTGATATAGGAAATTTTATTTTTTCATATATATAATTGATTATTGGGTCTATTTTTATTTTTGATAATTCGTAACAACTCTTACGAGCGTTATATTCCATATACCTAAATGAATTTCCTATTTTATATACAGTATTATTTAAATTGTATTTGAACAATATACGAAATTTCTGAATTTCATTAATCTCATTAATCATGGCTTGTATATAACTATGATTAATATATTGAATTTGCTCATAGCTTTGTTTATCCCTGTCTTTACTCAAAATAGAATAACCAGAGAATAGCCCAAAAGGAGAGCAATTGAATATAGAACGAATATAATATTTAACAATATTACATTCTATTTTCTCTATTCTATTTTTATCTAAATTATAGTTCATATCATATACTTTCATCCATTGATTATATAGTTCTGGAGATGCAATATAAATTGACTTTCTAAAGTCTAAATTTTCATATAATTGATAAACAAAGTCAGAGATCTCCTCTTTGATTTTGGGAATCAAAAAATATGCTCCAATATTATGGATAGGTCTTCGATATATCAATGAATCAAAAAACGAAACGGTGTGTTTTCTTTTCATAATAACAAACGTATTAAGATAACAAAAAAATTCTATCCCAGTTAGAATCGCAATTACCAACATAGCTATGAAGTAATAACATAGGAGATAAATAGCCTGACAATAAATTTAAGTCATCCGCATCTAAATCATTGACAATTTCCTGACGAAAATAGTCAAAAGTTATATTTACCCAAAACTCATATGATTTTGCAAATATCGGATCATTAGATTGTTCATAGATTCTTTTATATAGTTGAGCAACACCTGTACTCCCATGGCACATATACATATTATTTACTCCGCTATTTTTAAATGATTTCCTCCTTAATGTATCGTAAGATATTTCTTTAGCACGTTTTAAAAGCAAATCATCTTGTAAAAGATTGCCAAGTCGGTATAGTGTAAACCCAAATCCCAGATCACTATTACACCAACCCAATCTATTTGTAAAATGAAATATACCATTATTTAATTTAGCAAAATTCATTGGTTTACTATTATCTCCTTCTACATAAATATTATAAGGATAAAATGATGGATATATATATTGTTCATTTGTAAAACGATATTTAGAAGGAGTAAAATTATCTTTTGAAAATTTATCTACAGAACTAATAGTCTTCGTCAAAAGATCTTTCACAAGTTTAACCTCAATGCCATTTTTATAAAAATCTCCTAAAATATTCAGTAATGCCAAGATTCCATGAGCAAATCCATAGTTTAACCCTCGAGTATATGTATCTTGTTCGTTCCTGTTATAAAATAGATAATTATTATCTTGGGCATACAGCAGGATTTTATTCAATAAATATTTACAATATTCGTATTGTTTATAATCCAATAGAAACAACAATAGGCCATATGCCCCATAAAAAAAGTCAAACTCACTTTCTTCAATCATTTTTAGACAACAACTATATGATAATTCAGAAAACACATTTAAAGTCCCAGAAATCTCATCACCAATTATATTTGATTCATACAATTGCGCCAACAAAAAGCCAAAACCAGCTAGTCCATCACATAGTGTTGAATCAGCAATAATATAATTTTGTCCATTTTCAATATCTGAGAAAACCCCATTAATTATATCTTGCAATTTATTCAGATATACACCATTATTTGATAATAAATACATACTATAATTATAATAAGCATAACTTAATCGACCACACAACACGCCATCATTACCAAATAAGCTAATATCAAAATTAAGTAATCGTTCTTGAACTTCGGTAAGAGTGTTAGCTATTTCTTGTTTCGTATATATATGATTCATAATTAATAAGTTTTAAGTATTTGTGAGGTATTTTGAGAATATAGCATATTAGAGCAACCGCTATCCCTATTAAACCATGCGTGAAAGAGTACTGAACATCTTCTTTAAAGCCATTCATATATGTTTCAAATCCGGCATATTTTGATTCATTATGACTAAAGTAGATAATCTTATCAAGCCAATATATTGTAGCCAACCTATATTCATCTTTATCTTCATAATAAGCCATGTTGTCAAAAAATGACATTAATCCAGCAGCACCATAAATCAACTCCGCGTCTTTTATTTCACCATTAAGATCATCTTTATAATTAGCACATCTACCAATTACATATTCTCCCTTATTTTTAATGTCATCACTATTTAAGACAATCCCCGCTGTTTTTAAAATATAACCTATGCCGATATCTCCATACGCTAGATTTATCGAACAAGGGAAACCAAAATACAACTCACTATCCAATGGGAAAAGGAATTTAGTTTTATCACTTTGGCATGAAATGATAAAGTTGCATGCTTTTTGAATAACACCTATCAATTCTTGATTGCCAATATGATTTTTAGTTACTCTTGATAAAAAACAAACAATCCCTGCCATCCCATGAATTATTCCCAATTCTATAAAAGGGGTCGCTCTATTTCTGAAATTAAATTTCCAGAAACATTGGTTCTTATTGCAGATTGCATTATCAAGCAAGGTATTTAGCATTAATATTATTGATTCATGTTTACTATTGTCACCCAATTCATAAAGATCCAGAAAATAATTGCCAACCAAGACAACTCCATCAAAGGAGTCAAAGTTTACATCTTCAATTTTGCGATACAGATAAGTAAGAACTATTTTTTCTGAAGATTGAGAGAACTCATGTAAATAAGCATAATCAAGTATCTCTTCAGAAACAAAATAGGCAAGAACTCTACCAATCTCTATGATATGCGCAGGTGAATAGTATTCTATTTTATTATTATTTATATCATGAATAGATTTTTCTAAATAATATGATAGCTTATTTAAAAATAAATCTTCATTTAGTAGCAGATAACGATAATAATAGTATAGGCAATAGCCTAAATTCCCTTCGAGAAATCCTGCATTTGCAAATTCAAAATTGTTCTTATCAATAACCTTGTCAATTCTATTTAATATACATTCTATGTCTTTCTTTCTATATATCATATATTCAAATTTTATCGGTTTAAAGGTAAATGCATATTGGATGCATTTACCTTTTATTAATATGCTTGAATTTACATATAGATTAAATTCGGTATTATGTACAATTCACTCATCTGTCCATTTGTTATTAGATATATGTTCGATAACAAATAACTAACTTCGCTATTTATAGCCAAACAGAAATATATTGCAAAAATATCATTGTGTAACTAGTTGAAAACTATCAGCTATATTGTTAGACTTTTCGCAAATCAATTTTGTTTTACTATAATCAGAAAAGAATATATCATGCTATTACTTAGTTATATCCTACTTTTAAAATTGTAAGGTTAGCTAAATTATGATTATTCTAACTGAAATGAACTATGTATAGTTTTCTCATTCGTATTGCAAGAATAAGAAGTACATGAACAATTGGGACCCTTAGTTTTAGCTCTTGACAACATCATTCCTCTACCTCCTTTAACTTGGCGCATGTTTTCTTCTTGCAAAACTGTGATTTTTTCTTTAGATATACTCAGTCCACGTTTTAAAATTATTTTACTCATATTCAAACCGTTTTTTATCTAATATTTACTATATTATCTATTGTTTGTTGACCTTTATTACATGAACTAGTTTCACATGAACATACAGGACCTTTAGTGCTGGCTTTTGCTAATTGTAGCCCTCTACCTCCTTTTATTTGTTGGAGATGTTCATCTTGTAATGTCGCAATATTAGACTTAGATATACTAAGCCCATGTTTCAAATTGATTTTTTTCATAATCCATAATTATTAATATTAAAAACTGCATTTTAAAAGACATTCAAAACAAAATATGATTTCCTTCTGATTTAATTGGTTTTAGGCTTGTGTTACACGAATGCGAATCACATGAACATTTAGGCCCTTTAGTACTAGCTCTTGCTAATTGCAATCCTCTACCACCCTTAATTTGCTGCAAATACTCATTTTGTAAGGTTGTAATTTTTGATTTAGAAATACTCAACCCTCTTTTTACATTAATTTTTTTCATCATAATAATATTTGAAATGTTATTACTATTGCATGTCAGTTTAGAGACATAAATGCAGAATTGGTCTACTTGCAAGTTATTTCTTTCAAAAAGAGATTCTCTTTTCCTCTTCGTACTCTCCAAATTTCTTCTTATAAACTTTTTTACCCACAGTTCCACCTAATTTACATGTCAAAGAGAATACTATACTACGCAAGTCATAGTAATTTTTATATGTAACTTTGGTTTTGTTGGTATATCTTGTATATAAAGGATAGTTAGACTTTAAAATGTCATTACAGGATAAAGACAATTGTATTTTTCCTTTTGCTAACAATAGCTTTACACCTATATCTAATTGTCCTAAAGCTGAATATTTCTTTAAATCTGTAATACCTTTAAAGTAATGCCAATAACTTATGTTGGCAATAAATGTTTTGTACCGATTTAAATAAATATCATTTAAAGTTGAAAAATTAATATTGAATCCAGATAACTTATAATCTGTAATATCAGAAAATGAATATGATTTTATATAACTAATATTAAACGTATTATAACTTGACAGCCATTCAATTTGATCTATAGTGTATGATTCAAGCATTCCAATTTCGTATGATTTGAAATAATTCTCAAAAATAGTTTTTTGAGAATTATCATTAACCACAGTTGTTATTTGCCCAAATCCATTACTAACGTCATAATAATATATCGAATTATACAAATTGTCTTTTACATAATTGAATTCCAGATTATTACTAAAAGACGGCCTCAAAAAAGGGTTTCCCTCTGAATAATAATATGGATTGCTTATCCATTTAAAAGGATTTAAGTAACTAAAATCAGGCCTATTTATTCTACGCCCATAACTTAACGAAACTTCAGATTGATTATCCAAACGATACAATACATAAGCCGTAGGAAAAAATTCATAATACTGATTTTTCTCAATAGATCGACTAGATACAGACTCTCCAATTGTTTGGGTAAATTCAGTTCTCAAACCAATCTGAAAGTTTAACTTGTCCTGAAAGAACGACTTATCAAAACTAAAATAAGCTGCTTGTGTTTTTTCTGAATAATTAAATTGGTCATTTATTGTTTTACTATATTTCTCCTTGAATAGATCTATTTGAGAAGTAATATTGTGGGTCTTAAAAAATGACACCTTACCACCAAATGATATTTTCCCCCAAGTATATGGGAAAGAAAAGTCTATTTTGCCTAAAATATTTTTCACATTTTGATTGTTTGCATTATGTATATTATCGGTTAAAATTGTCCCATCATACGTTTTCAAATTTCTAGTTGCATCATTATTGTAATTATAGCAACTTATTCTTAGATCTATATCTTTTCCTAAAGTATCTAACTGGATTTTGCTATATATATTATAAGAGCTATTACAAATTTTACTTTTTTGAAATGAATTTGTGAGCAATGACAAATCCGTAAGTAATGTAACATTATCAATATAATTACAGGTATTATTATGAGTTATATGAGGAACATTCTTTATAAAGACATAGCTGGCTCCAACTGTCCATTTCGGACTTATTACATATTCCGCAGCAAGATTTGCAGACATATTGCTTAATTTTCTTTTTATTTTGCTATTTTGATTCCAAATTTGTTTGTCTGTATAAGTTTTCATATTTTCAACCGAATACAGATTTCCCAAGCCATATGACATATTATTATTTAAAGAAAATCTTCCAATCGAAATATTAATATTATCATAAAAGTTCCCAAATGGATATGTTGATTGAGTATAAATAGCTCTAACAGAACCATCCCAAGTATTATTTTTACTTTTCTTCAAAACAATATTTATTAATCCGCTATTCCCTTCGACTTCATATTTGGAAGGAGGATTCGTTATTATTTCTATACTTTTTATTCTATCTGACGAAATTGTTTTTAAATAATTAGTCAAATCATCTCCACTATAATCTACTATATTCCCATTTATCATAACTTGCAAGACACTTTTACCAATAATTGAAATAGCATCATTTTCAACCCTAATATTCGGCGTTGCTTTCAAAGCATCAAACGCATTCCCAGATAGTGCTATGCTTGAATTTTCGACATTAAAAACTACACGATCTATCTTCCTTTCAATCACTTTCTTTTTATATATGATTGTCACCTCCTTTAATTTAATAGTCGGATCTACAATAACAATACCTAAATCCAATGGCAAAGAAATATCCACATGGCTATTATATATTAGAGTACCTAAAGTTTGAACCTGTACATTATATGCTCCCTTTCTCAAGCTTACTTCAAATTCCCCCTTCTCATTAGTAAAAGCTTGTTTAATAATGATGCTATCGTTTTGGTAAAAAGTAACAAGTGCATATTCTATTGGCTTTTTATCAGTGGTATAAAAAGTTCCTCTAACAGACAGTTGGGAGTAAGCATCTAAAATCCCGATGACTGATAGTACAAAAAAGACAATTACACTTCTCATAAATTTTTTTGTATACAAAATGTTCATAATCATCATATTACATCAAATAACTAAAATAATCTTTCAAATACAGTTTGTACTATGATCCTCCAATAAATATCTAATCATAACTCTTGAAGAAAAATCAAAGTCCTTCTAACGTTGTTACATTTTCTATAACAATGCAAATATACATATTAAAAACACAAAACAAACAGTTTGTACTGTTTAATTTTTAAATTAACACTCATTGACATGATTAAGGTTTTGCAACAAGCCACTATCCAAGTATTACAAAAGGGCACATTTATTCTTTTCAGATTGTTCTAGCACATCAGCATGGAATTCAATTTAAATTCTCGTGTGAAAAAGCCACGTTACTTTGAACCTTTTAAGCAAGCAAAATTGCCCATCTTGGCCACAATTAAAATCTTGGCGATATGGGCATTCTATATTATCCTTTTTAAGTCTCTAGCTTTCTTGAACCTTAACTTACGCATACTTTCATCGTACAATCCTATGACATGACCTGTATAGATAATATGGTCAAGGATGGTATTGATGACTATTGTCGAATCACCTACCATGTCATACCAGTTGGCCGATGGGTATTACAAGGCTATGATGATGAACTTTCGCTCACGTTTGTTTTTAACGATTACAAACAATACAAAACATTTATCAATATTTAGAAATACATACAAGAATAATATATCTATATCATGTATACCTTTGCTTTTGGCAACTTTCAGTGCACCAGCAGTTTTTTTTGGGGGGGGGAGGCTGTCCGAAAACCCTATAGTCCTATAAGTCGGCAGCAGGCATCATGCATTCATAGCATGGTTTACATCCTTGAGAGCGAGTAATGTTGCTTTTGAGTGCCGAAGCTTCCTTCAAGCCGTG
>OBYS01000945.1_pt1 | contig 12068 bp, 18 predicted proteins | sample 1476791 | NCBI WGS metagenome assembly OBYS01 (sample SAMEA2580205, study PRJEB22360) | human gut metagenome | biome: human gut; feature: human-associated habitat; material: faeces | place: Denmark | collected 2008/2010
CCGTCATCAATTCCAGCAGTAAACGCAACTTCTTTGTTTGATACTCCCACCAATAGCCATCGTCAACCAGAAAGGCGGCACCGGCAAGACCACGACCTGTGAAAATCTCGGCATCGGTCTGGCGATGGAGGGCAAGAAGGTCCTGTTGGTGGACGCTGACCCGCAGGGCAGCTTGACCATCAGCATGGGCTGGCAGCAGCCCGATGAACTGCCCACCACCCTTTCCACTCTGATGGCAAAAGCCATGAACGACCAGAGCATTCCGCCCGGCGAGGGTGTTCTGCACCATGCAGAGGGCGTTGACTTGATTCCGGCAAACATCGAACTGGCAGGGCTGGAAGTGTCTCTCGTCAACTGCATGAACCGGGAAAAGATGCTCAAGCAGGTGCTGGACAGTGCAAAGCACGAATACGACTTTATTCTGCTGGACTGCACTCCTTCTCTTGGGATGCTGACCGTCAATGCCTTGGCAGCGGCAGACACCACTCTGATTCCCGTGCAGGCGCAGTACCTGTCTGCGAAAGGTCTGGAACAGCTTTTGCAGACGGTGCAGAAGGTCCGGCGGCAGATAAACCCGAAATTAAAAATTGATGGCATTCTGCTGACTATGACAGATAGCCGCACCAACTATGGACAGCAGATCGACAATCTGATTCGAGGTGCCTACGGCAGCAAGATCAAGGCGTTCGACCAGACCATTCCCCGGTCTGTCCGTGCTGCGGAGATCAGTGCCGTGGGTAAGAGCATTTTCCAGCACGACCCCAAAGGCAAAGTGGCAGAAGCCTATAAATCTCTGACAAGGGAGGTGATGGCGAATGCCGAAAAACAGCTTAAACGTGTCGCTGAAAGGGGCAGATGACATTTTCTCCACCGAGGAATCCCGGCAGGAACAGCAGCGGGAGCAGGTGCAGCAGATTCCCATCGGAGAGCTGTTCCCTTTCAAAAACCACCCCTTTAAGGTCTTGGACGATGAATCCATGCAGCGCACCGTAGAGAGCGTAGAGCAGTACGGTGTGCTGTCTCCGCTGATCGCCCGCCCACGCCCGGAAGGTGGCTACGAGATCATCTCCGGGCACCGCCGTCAGCACGCCGCACAGCTTGCCGGGCTGGAAACCCTGCCTGTCATCGTCCGTCAAATGGATGATGATGCCGCAGTTCTGCTTATCCATGAACTGCGGCTCATGCAGTGCTACCTGATGCCCGATGAGACCGCCCTGCGGGAGTTGTCGGAAGGTGTTATCGAGAAGCTGAAACTGCTGACCGATGCCGAGTTTGCCGAACTGGAATTTCCCCCGGACTGACTTTCGCCGCCTGCGGGCGGCGTACATAAAGTATTTTGTTCTTCCAAAAGATATGCTATAATCAAATTAGACAAAATTCCTCTCTTCAAGCGATTTCTCCGCAATTTTCCTGTGGCTCTGCTCGTATCAAAAATAAGGGACTGAATTTTAATTGTCAGAACGGAGGAACCATTATGGCAATCTTTGAAAAGACCATCCGAAACAAAAACTTTGACAAGCTGCTTCGGAAGCTGGAAAATGAAATTCCAGACAGCAGTTGGTCGGCAGATTTGGAGGCAGGCAGTGATTTCAAAGAGGGCGATGCTCGGTGCAGTGTCCGGGTGTTTGAACGGTACAGCATGATGGGCGGCAACCGCCTGAGTCTGACTCTGACCATGTTCCAAAATGCGGACAGTCCGGTTCGGCTGTCTGCCATCACCGCAGGAGGCAGTCAAGCGGTGTTCTTCAAGGTGAACACCCTCGGAGAAGAATCTTTTCTGGACGATGTAAAAGAGCTGCTGGAAGAAATTCTGGAGGAGTAATATGTTTTTTGGCTGGTTTAACGCTGTGTTCAGCATAGTATTCCCACTTATCTTTTTCGGATTGATGTGTCTATTTATTTTTACGCTGATTTCAAATCTTCGCACATGGAACAAAAACAATCACTCACCCCGTCTATCTATTCCGGCAGCAGTAGTAGCAAAGCGAACTGATATTTCGCATTCCGACACTGCAAATGCTGGAGATTTGTCTGGTGCACATGGATATAGAACCAGCACCTACACTTCCTATTATGTGACCTTTCAGGTAGAAAGCGGAGACCGGATGGAATTTGAAGTGGACGGAAGCGATTATGGTCTGCTCGTGCAGGGCGACATCGGAAAGCTGAGTTTTCAGGGCACCCGCTATCTTGGGTTTGAGCGGAACTAAGTGTTCTCCTACACTATATAGTAAGGAGTGCTGTATGAACGATCTATTTATCCAAGGGCTGACCATCGACTGGAACAGAGTTCGCCCATACAATTATGTTCGTCAGATTCCTGCCATCAGCGGAATCGACACTTTTACATTCCATAAGCCCATTACGTTCTTTGTTGGCGAAAATGGAAGTGGAAAATCTACGCTTCTGGAAGCAATCGCTGTTGCTTACGGCTTCAACGCAGAGGGTGGAACGAAGAACTATTCATTTTCCACATACAACTCCCATTCGGAACTATGTGAGGCTATGACGATTTCCAAGGGGTATCGCAGACCAAAGTTCGGGTATTTTCTCCGAGCAGAGAGTTTCTATAATGTAGCCACCAAGGAAATCGACTATTCCGATGACGATCATCCCTCCAAAGGCTATCACCAAAAATCACACGGTGAAAGTTTCCTCGCCATTGCGCAGGACTACATGGGTGCAGATGGAGTCTATATTTTTGACGAGCCGGAAGCCGCTTTATCCCCGCAGCGGCAGCTCACGTTACTGATCAACATTTATCGGTGTGCCCAAGAAGGGGCGCAATTCATTATCGTATCACATTCACCCATTCTCCTCGGAATGCCTGATGCTGAGATTTTTAGCTTCGACAATGGCACGATTCATCCTTGTCAGTATGAAGATACGGACAGCTACGTTATCACCAAAACATTTGTAAATAATCGGCAGCATTTTTTGAACCAGCTTCTGAACGAAGAAACGTAATGCCGGGAAAGGACATTCCATATGAGTGATTCTACGTTGAAAGAGCTTTGGCAGCAGGTCGCTGAAAAGAAAAGCTGCGAAGCAAAACAGAAAGAACTGACCGCCCAGAGAGATACGCTTGCTGACCGCCTGAAAAAGCTGGAAAAATCCAAGCTGGCAGAGCAGGCTGACGTGGACCGTCTGGAGGGACACAGCCTTGCCGCATTTTTCTATCAGGTAATCGGAAAGATGGATGAGAAGATGGACAAGGAACGGCAGGAAGCCTATGCAGCCCGTGTCAAGTACGATGTGGCTCTCCATGATCTTTCTTCCGTTGATGCCGACTTGGAGCAGATTCAAAATAGACTAGCACGGCTGTCCGATTGCGAAAGGCAGTATCAAGCTGCTCTTTCCGAAAAAATCAAAAGCATCAAAGTCTCTGCCCACCCTGCCGCACGGCAGATTGTGGAAAGCGAAAGCCGCATTGCCGCACTGAAAGTCCAAAAGCGGGAGCTGCTGGAAGCCATCAACGCCGGAAAGACCGCCCTGCATACGGTCAATGAAGTTCTGGAAACCCTCGACAATGCCGAGGGCTGGAGTACATGGGACGTAATGGGCGGCGGTTTGATGGCCGATCTTGCCAAGTATGAGGAACTGGACGATGCACAGGAACAAATCGAACAGCTCCAAGTGGAACTGCGGCGGTTCAAAACTGAGCTTGCTGATGTTGAGATCACCGCAGACCTTCAGATTACGGTGGACAGCTTTTTGAAATTTGCGGATTTCTTCTTTGACGGCCTCTTTGCAGACTGGGCAGTTCTGGATCACATCAATCAGGCACAGAGCAGGGTGGAAAACACCAAGGATCAAATCAAGCGAGTCCTTGCACTTCTGAAAAAGATGCGCGAAGATGTTGATGTCCAAATCGCTGATGAAAAAGAGAAGCAGGAGCAGCTTGCAGTGGAAACTGAACTGTAAGTTTGAAGAGTCCGCTTATGTGATATGATTCGATAAAACCGAATTTACAGGAGGTGTTTCGATGAAAACAAGAAGGTTTGCTTTATGTCTGGCAACGGTTTTTCTGGTGGCGATTTATATCAATATTCAGAGAAGCCATACTTTCACCCTTTCAAACGATGAGGGCACCATAAAGACAGAACAAATACAGCCACTTTGGGGAACTGTAAAAGTGAGCGGTGATTGTGATACTGAGGTGGTCTTTACCGATGTAGAGACTGGAGAAAAATACAGAATCGGATATATTACACAGGGCGTAACGGAAAGAATCAAACTCGAACGAGGCAAATGGTATAAGGTGGCGGGCGGAGGTAACCTTACACTGAATCCGGTAAACATTCGAGTCGAATAAATGTAAGTTCCTTGCGGGCAGCTATGAAAGCTGAAGCTGAGAAGAAAGTTTTGAATATTCACATATGAAGGAGTACAGTTCTATGAGTTACGGTTGGGCAACTGTTTTCACTTTAGCGGCATGGTTTGCAGGGCTTGTGATTGATGTAAATGTGCGGGTCGGCGACCTCGGTTTACGAACCGTGCTTCCCGTCATCGTGATGGGGTGCTGCGTTATGAAGTACATAAAGGGCAATAGCAAATAATCTTATCTCGATACACTTTCCGGCGGGCGACCACAAAAAGGTTGCCCGCTATTTTTATACCCTGAAAACTAAAGAAGGAGGCCAAAATGCCAAGCAAAACCGAAGAATATCTCGCCCTTGCCCAGCAAACGGCAAAAGAATTGACCCGGTATTGGGAAAACTGGACGGACTACCTGACCACTGCATCCCGGCTGTACAAGTACAGCTTTGCAGACCAGCTGATGATCTACGCCCAGCGGCCTGATGCCACTGCCTGCGCCAGCTTCGACATCTGGAACAATCGCATGAACCGCTATGTCCGGCGCGGCTCCAAGGGCATCGCACTGTTAGACCAGTCCAGCAGTGTGCCGCGTCTGCACTATGTCTTTGATGTGAGCGACACCGGGGTGCGCCGCAATTCCCGTGACCCGGAGGTGTGGCAGCTCGGCCCCGATCTGGTGCAGCCTGTGTCGGAAATGATTGCCAGAGAGTACGGCGTTTACCATGAAAGGCTCAGCCAGCAGATTTCCGATTTGACGGGCAAGCTGGTGGATTCCTATTGGGACAACAATTGTGTGCTTGCCTGCAATCCGTTCTTTGATTGCTTCCTCTGTATAATCTGCACCGAGGGTTTTTATGCGGGTAAAGCGTTCCTGTCCGGGAGCGCGGCAGGAGATATATTTTCCCGGCTTTATCTCATAGCCCGCCGCCTGTAACCGCTGCAATAATTCTTCAAAACTTGCTACTTGGGGGATAAGTGTATCAACGGCAATTTTTAGCTTGCCTTTCCAACTTGTTCCCGTCTTTTCCGCTTGATATTCTGCATAGCTTTTTCCCTTACTGCCTTTACCCGGAATGACAACGGACAGCCCGTTTTCCCTGCACAGCTTATCACTTATGTTCCGTATGCCGTAGTAACTGCGCTTATTGGAATTGTACTTATGGTAGTCAACAAAGTTGACCGCACAAAAAATGATATGGTTATGGATATGCCCTTTGTCTATGTGGGTAGTCAAGACGTATTCATGCTGTCCCTTTGTTACCGCGTCGGCAAGCTGTTTTCCGATTGTGTGGGCTTTCTCACAGTCCACCTCTCCCGGTTCAAACGATTGTATCAGATGAAAGGCTAAGTTGTTCCCTTTCTGCCGAGCCTGCGACAAAGTATATTCAAACTCAATATCTGCCGTTTCATAGCTGCACCCAAAGGAGGACACAAGCGTTTTCCCGTCTGTCTTATCCGGGTTTTGGATATAATCAAGGGCTTTGCTCAACGTGCTTTTAATAGGCTTAATCTTTGTAACCGCCATATCTCCGCAAGCACCCCCTTTATTTCCTCTATGTCCTCTTGGTAGACGCTGCCTGTCGCATTGACACGCTTTGCAATCTGATTGACGTTGACCCCGATTTTCTGTATCTCCGCTGTCATGGCTTTTATGTCGCTATGGTCTGTCTGAATGATATACCCGTCAATGGCAATCTTGCGAAGATACGCCGCCATATTTTGGGTAGGGACGAGCTTCATTTTCTGTTCAATCAATGCCCGTTCTTCCTCTGTTACATAGAATTTGATTTGTACTTTTCTTTTGCGTCCGTTCATGCAATCGTTCCTTTCCATTCCGAGGGTTTGGGACACTTCCCAACAAGCAATTTTTAACCGACGCACCGCAGGGCGGGAGGGCGAAAATACGGAAAAGGGTACTCTTTTCCTATGCTTGCTAAGAAAGTTTTTTATCTTTTATGTCCTTATTTCCCTCTACGGAGAAAAAACCATTTTGCCGAACTTATGCAAAAGAAAAACGCTGCAATCTCAAAAAAGATTACAACGCTTCCGAAAATCCATATTCAATTTTGCCGGACGTTTCTATTTGTCCTCTTTTTCGACTTCTGAAATTTCCTTTGCGGTTGCTGTTACAATCCGTATGCCGTTATCGCTCATATCATCAAGCAGAGCGTCGAGCTGCCGCCGCTTTGTATCTTTTCCGACGGGCGTATCTAAAAGAAACTGGTCTACGGATATATTGTAACGGAGCATAAGCTCAAAAAAGATTTGCAGACTGGGGTGCTGTCCTTTATTCTCAATATTCGCAAGGTAGCGAGGGGAAATATACATTTCATCACTTACCTGTTTGCGGCTTTCCTTGCGTCCTGTCCGCGCAGCTTTTATCGCTTCTCCAAAGGCTTTGAAGTCATATTTTTCTACTGGTCTTTTTGCCATATTTATTCACCCAGTTACATTTTACTGTTCCCCTTTCTTCTTGGATATGTCTATACAGTTCCACTAATTAGCCATAATAATTCATATTTATATACTTGCTATTATTCGTATGTCCGACTATAATTATACTGATATGATTTGTAGAAAGGACTTGGGTGTTATGGAATATATGTCTTGCCCCGAAGCAGCGAAGAAATGGGGAATTTCTGAAAGGCGGGTACAGGTACTTTGCAGAGAAAACCGCATACCGGGTGTTTCAAAACTTGGATATATGTGGCTGATACCAAAGGACGCTGAAAAACCGATTGACGGGAGAACAAAACGAGGAAAGGAGCTGCACCATGAATAAAGTTTTGATTATAGATGATGATAAAGAGCTTTGCGCTCTTATGAAAAAGTGCATAGAGCAGGAAAAATTATCAGCCGTAACTGTATATAACGGTATTGAGGGGGTTCGTCTAATTGATGAAAATAAAGATAGCTATTCCCTTATTATTTTGGACGTAATGCTGCCGGATATAGACGGGTTTCAGATTCTCCAAAAAATTAGAGATACAAGCAATATTCCGGTGCTTATGCTTACTGCAAAAAGCAGCGAAGAAGATAAGGTTTTCGGTCTGCGACTGGGAGCAGACGACTACTTGACAAAGCCATTTGGTATTAACGAGCTTTTGGCGCGTGTCAATTCCCTTATCCGGCGATATACCACCTTAAACCCCTTTACGGCAGACATAGACAGCATATCGTTGAAAGATATGGTAATTGACAAATTAAATCGTACAGTTACGGTCAAAGATATTCCCGTTTTGCTTACAGGAAAAGAATTTGATTTACTTCTCTTTCTTGCTTCCAACAAAGGACGAGTATTTACCAAAAAACAAATTTATTCACAGGTATGGGAGGAAGAATACGCTTTTGATGATAGCAATATTATGTCTTTTATTAGCAAATTAAGGAAAAAGATTGAGCCAGACCCCGACCACCCCTTTTACATTTTAACTGTCCGGGGTGTCGGCTACCGTTTTAACAAGGAGGCGTAACATGGATATAAATGTTTATCTTTTCATAGTGATAGCCCTTATGCTGCTTATTATTATGTATCTCCTTTTTGTCTTACGGCGTGTGCGGACACAGCTTGCGCTGATAAAAGACGCCTTAGAGGATATAAAGGGCGGGAATTTGAACCGACGTATTTTAGCAGGCGAAAACGATATGACAAAAACAATTTGCTATGACATTAACAAAATAGCAGTAAACAGTCAGGCGCAGCTTATACGGCAAAGACAATCTGAACAGGCATATAAACGGCTGATGACAAGTCTTTCACATGATGTAAAGACCCCGCTTGCTTCTCTTGTAGGTTATCTGGAAGCGGTTGAAAACAAAATTGTTATTGGAGAGGAAAGGGACGAATATATCCATGTCGCACATGAAAAAGCCCACTATATGAAATCCTTTGTGGAAAATTTGTTTGAATGGGTAAAACTGGATTCCGGAGAGCAGATTTTTCATTTTGAAAAATTTGACCTTAACGAGTTATCCCGCAACATTATAGCGGATTGGATTCCCGTCTTAGAAAGCAATCATTTTGAATATGAGTTTGTCATACCCGAAACAGAATATTTTATTCGCATAGATGTAAACGCATATACCCGCGTACTTAACAATCTTTTTCAAAATATTATTATCCATAGTGCGGGAGATAAAATGGCACTGCATATTTGTGAAGATATACAACAAGCTAAAATTATAATTTCAGATAATGGAAAAGGAATAGCTCCCGACAAGCTGCCACATATTTTTGAAAGAATGTACCAGTGCGACCAGTCGCGGTCTGCAAAGGGAAATGGTTTAGGACTGGCGATTGCGAAAGAGCTTATCAGTGTTCACAAAGGAACCATTACCGCTGAAAACAGCTCTGATAAAGGGACTGTATTTACTATATTGCTTCCCAAAGCCCTGTAAATAATGCGGGGCTTTCCTGTTATAAAACAAGAAAAAAGCAAGGTTTCGGCAAGGTTATGGCAAGGTTGATACTATATAATGGGAGGTAGAAAGGAGGAAAAGACAATGACTATCATTTCTACTGAAATGCTGAAATGGAAACGCAATAAGACAGTCTTAGGTATCTTTATTCTAACTGCAATTTTAGGAATATTCGCAGTTGAACGTGCTTTCAGTATATCAAGAAGTAGCTCACTAATGAATAGTTTTAGTGATTTATACACATTGGCATTTAAGAACCTTACAAGTTTGTTTCTGCCTATTGTGTTGAGTATGTTTGCAACCACATTGTTCTTTGATGAACAGAAAAATGATACCTTAAAAGGACTTCTGATTATTCCGATTTCCAAAACGCAACTTTATTTTTCAAAGATAGCAGTGGTAATTTTTATGTCATTAGCACTATGTCTGCTTACTTTTGCAATCTGTATTCTTGGCGGCTTTCTTGCAGGCGGCTTTACAGATTTGAATACGGAAACAATTTTACAGGCGGGATTATTATTTTTAGCCGGTGGCGTGTTAGTTCCACTTGCAATGCTCCCCGTTATTTTTTTAGCAACATTGGCAAAGGGATATGTTCTACCGATTGGGGCTGCATTACTTTATCTTGTGCCTGTCGTGCTTATTCCGTCGGGGATTATGGGACTGCACCCACTGGCGAGTGTTATGGGAATTTATCCCTATATTTCATCTGACGCAGCAGAAATGGTTAAGAAATGGGCGGGAGGAATAGAAATAACTATATCTCCGAATATCTGTTTAATTTCTCTTTTGGTAATTGGAAGTATTTCAGCCATTGTTTCCGTACTTGCATTGCGGAAACAGACCTATTGAAAGTGAGGATATATGATGAATAAATATGTAATTGAAACAAAACAACTGACAAAAACTTATGGAGAGCAAACGGTAGTCAATTCTGTTAATATCCATGTGAAACAAGGACAGATATATGGGCTGTTGGGGCGTAATGGGGCGGGTAAAACCACAATTATGAAAATGATTTTGGGGTTGACCGATATTACTTCCGGCGAAGTAGACGTATTCGGTCAAAATATCAAAGGGAGGGAAAAAAGAGTATATCCCCGGATTGGTGCTATTATTGAAACACCCGGCTTTTATCCGAATTTAACAGGTACGGAAAACTTGGAGATATTTGCAAAACTGCGCGGTACTGCTGCGCCAAATGCAGTAAAAAACGCCTTGGAGATTGTCGGTCTGCCTTATCGGGACAAAAAATTGTTTAGCAAGTATTCTCTTGGAATGAAGCAGCGTCTTGGAATAGCAAATGCTATTTTACATGACCCTGAACTGCTAATCTTAGATGAACCCACAAACGGTCTTGACCCGATAGGCATTGCAGAAGTAAGGGACTTTATTAAGACTTTAAGTATCGAGCGCGGAAAAACAATTCTTATTTCCAGTCATATTCTGTCCGAAATTGCACTACTGGCTGATGACATCGGCATTATTGACCATGGTGTACTACTGGAAGAAAACAGCATGAATGAGCTACAAAAGAAAAACAGTAAGTATATACTTCTGCAAGTTTCTGATATACCGAAAACTTCTCTTGTTTTGGAAAGGCAGTTTGGGGTTACCGAATATTCCGTACAGGACGAACACACCCTGCGGATTTATGACACTTCGTTGGATATGGCTGCTGTCAATAAAGCTCTTGTGGTACAGGATATAGCTGTTATCAGTTCTCAGCTATGCAATGATACATTAGAGGACTATTTCAAAAAAATCACAGGAGGAGAAGGAATTGCTTAGGCTGATACAGGCAGAGTTTCTTAAACTGCGTCGAAAAAAATTTATTGTGTTAATGCTGTTATCCGCTCTTTTCATGCCACTTCTTGCAGTTTTTTATTTCAGAAGTGCTGATAAAACAGTTATTGAACCATTACAATTTTATAAGTGGACTACATTCAGCTATACAGCTTGGATTATACTTCCTGTTGTATTGGGTTTGGTTTCTACTATGCTCATGTATGACGAAAATCAAAACGATATGCTCAAACAGTTGTGGATTATACCGATTAGCAAGACAGGATATTTTTTTAGCAAATTTATTGTTGTACTGTCTTATTCCGTTTGTTTTATGTTGCTTACAGCCATAGCGTCTGTATTTTTCGGTATGCTTCCCGGTTATATAACCTTTGAATGGAATAGTATCAGTTATCTATTTAAGAAATGTATTGAAATCGCCATACTTACCGCATTTTCCATATTACCACTTTTAGCGGTTGCAGCTGCCGGGAAGAACTATATACTCCCTGTATGTGTGACACTGGTTTACACCTTTCTTAGCTTTATTTTGCTTATGGTTAATATGTACCTACACCCTCTATCCAGTGCAACAGCAATTATCATGCGAGATATTCCCGGTGTTATTTTGGCACAGGAAGTCAATATTCCGGCTGCACTTTTTTGTATCGGTATATGGACTATTGTTTCTATCGTATTTGCGTACATTTCCTTAAAGCATAGAAAGTGAGTGATTGAATGATGAAAGAATTGATTTGGGCAGAACATCAAAAACTCCGACGTTCAAAAATTGTGTTGGTCGCCATATTCGCAGTTATTATGGTTGCAATTATTGTTTTTACTCAAGGGCAGTTTTCTTTTGGGGAAAAACGCTATATAGATGACGCAGGGTGGTTTATGAACGCAGCACAGTCTTTAGCAACTTTTTTTGTTCTTCCTGCGGTTATTGCACTTTTGGGGAGCTATATGATTTGTCGTGAGGAACAAGAAGATACTATTAAATCATTACGTTTAATTCCTATAAGTGAAGCTAAAATGACGATTGCAAAATTACTTATTACTTTTGCATTTAGCGTACTCTTTTATTTGCTGCTTTTCGGCATTACATTTTTAGTTGAAGTTATTTTGCATTTTAGGGGCTTGTCTATCAAAATGATTTTAAGTTTTTTCAAAATCTATTTACTTGACGGCATTGGGATTTTCTTTGCTATTGCACCTGTTATTGCGGTTGTATCAAGAATAAAGAAAGGCTATTGGCTTGCTTTGATTTTTACAGTAATTTATTCTTTTGCAGGATTATTCACAAGTATATCCGATGTTCTTTCGGCTTGCTATCCTATTACTGCTACATTCAATATTTCCGGCTATTATTCTGCCACCTTTGGAGAAATCATTATTAGCCTTATGAGTTTGTTCTTTTGTGGATTGTTTTCTGTCTTGATTTTAATATCTAAAAAAACAATCAAAAATAAGTAATGATACAACCAACATCTGCCGGACGACGGCAAAGAAAAAAAGCCGTCGCAGAGCAGCCATATTTTCAC
>OBYS01000962.1_pt1 | contig 11875 bp, 11 predicted proteins | sample 1476791 | NCBI WGS metagenome assembly OBYS01 (sample SAMEA2580205, study PRJEB22360) | human gut metagenome | biome: human gut; feature: human-associated habitat; material: faeces | place: Denmark | collected 2008/2010
CCGATACGGATTATGGAGGGTGGCGAGGGCTGCCCGGCCCCCCGCCAACAAACGGCTGAAGTTGTACTGGCGCAGATTATCAATGTTGGTCTGTGTCTGAATCTGATAGAGATACTCTTCTCCGACTCTGCGGGCAAACTCGGCATTGCACATTTCTTCCTGCATCACGGCAAAGGACAAGCCGGAATGCTTGAGGATCTTGATCATTGCCTTCGCAATCTTCTGATTGCGTTTGTCGTAGGCAGCAGAGCAGCCGACCCAGTAAAGGATGTCGTAGTGAACGCCCGGTTCGGCAAAGGCAACGTCTAAACCTTCCAGCCAAGCCCAGCGGGTATCCGGGTCCAAGCCCCAGGGGTTGCCGACGGACTGAATGTTCTGAAGCGTTTTAGCCACGCCTTCGGCGAACTGGCCTTCTTCTAGAGCCAGAGAACAGCGCATCTGCTGGATCGTATTGACGATTTCAATGCGGGAAGGGCACTGCTCGACACAGGCACCGCAGGTCGTACAAGCCAGAAGGGATTCTTTGGAAACAACATCCGGTACCAAGACTTCTTCGGTCTTGGTGTAGCCTTCCATCATTCGTTTCTTCAAAGAAAGAATGATTTCACGAGGATCAAGAGGACCGCCGGCGCGGTTGACCGGACAGACAGAAGTGCATCGGCCGCATTCGACGCATGCGTCAAAGTTGAGACGATCATGCCAATTGAACTGGCCGAACTTGGAAATACCGAAGCTTTCCTGTTCTTCGATGTTGTCGATCTTTTCCACGAGGCCGCGCGGTTTGGTTCTCTGCCAGTAGATGCTCGTCGGGCTCTTATACATATGAGCGAAGTACGTCATCGGGATAGCGGCGACGAACATTAAGGAAATGACGCCGTGGAGGATCCAAATGTAGAGGTGCTGAGCTTCCAGCTGTTCCTTGCTCATGCCGGAGTAGAAAACCTTAGCCAGGAAGTTTCCGACAGGAGAACAAGAAGCATACGGAGGATTCTCGGCAGCTAAGCGAAGCGCTTCAACGATGTAGCCGGTAAGGATAATGACGGCAAGAGAACCCAAAATCCACAAAAAGCGGACGGATTTCTCATACTGCTTGCCCTGCTTGATAAAGCGGCGGTAAAAGGCCATGCCTAAGCCGATCAAGCAGACGACACCGGCAATATCGAGAATGAACTTATAGAAGTAGTAAACATTCCCGGCCAAGAACTGTTTGCCGAAGACCAGTTTGCCAATGTCCCAGTCTAAAACGGCCAGGCAGGTGCCGAAGAAGAGGAAAACGAAACCCCAGAAAATCCAAAAGTGCAGCCAGCTGCCTAAGGGTTTGCGGATGATTCGTTTTTGCTCCAGACCTTCTTTAACAAAGAAACCCCAGCGACGCTTGGTTTCCTTGTCCATGGCGTAGGGCTTGCCGGCACGCCAAAGTAGGTAGGACTTGCGGATGCCCACTGCACAGCAGATCGCAGCGGCGATGCCGAGAACATAGATGCCGATAATGGCCCAGACGGGAATATTCCAAAATCCCGGACGAGTGACGATGTCTACTCCATTCATAGTCAATCTCTCTAAGTTAAAGAGGTACATATTCCCGACGACCGTCGGAATTTAATCGAGATTCAAATATTCTCGGACGCAAAATCGGCCATTCAAAAGGATGCTGAATGACAGGTTCAGCCAAATGCGATTTCCGAAGAATGGTGATATGCGGTTTAAAACGGCCTTTGTCGTAAGAGATATGGAGACGATCCAAAATCTCTCGCGATTCGCGGGCCAAATGTTCTATCTCCGGAGAGGCGCTGCCGCCGACCCAAGCCACTTGAGGACGTATGAAAAGGCCGCTGTTGTCGATCAGCCAGCTTTTGCCGTTAAAGTCAGTCGTAAGAGGCAGAAGCTGAGCGATTAACCGGGCTTTATCGGGTTCGATCTCTCCGATAAAAGCCAAAGTCAAATGAAAATTTTCTTTCGGCACAGGCCGCGCGCCCGCATCGAAACTTAAAGCTCTATCCTGAGCGTCCACTAATTTATTAATGACGCTAGGCGCAGCGGGAAGTCCGATAAAGCACTTCATAAAACTTATCTGCCGTGTTGGTCACGCCACTGAGCAATGGCTTCGGAGCAATCAGCGATCAGTTCCGGACCTTTGTAGATGAAACCTGTATAGAGCTGAACAATAGAAGCACCGGCTTCCATTTTCTCGACGGCGTCCTGAGCGCTCATGATGCCGCCGGAAGCAATGATCGGCAGCGCACCCTGGAGATGCTCGGAGGGCATTCTTGTGCCTTCGGTAGAACGAGCCATAAGAGGTTTGCCGGAAAGGCCGCCGGTTTCTTTAGCGAGCGGGCTGTGCTCGACCGGTTCTCTGGAAATGGTGGTATTCGTGCAGATTACGCCGTTCATGCCGTGCTTAACAATGATGTCCAGCGCATGTTTGACGCCGTCATCAGACAGGTCAGGTGCAATCTTTACGGCGATCGGGACGATCTTGCCGTCGTTTTCATCGGCTAAGCGCTGACGATGTTCAGCGATACCAAGAAGGAGCTTATCGAGTTCTGCATCAGCCTGCAGGTCGCGAAGGTTAGGAGTGTTCGGAGAAGAAATGTTGATCGCGATGTAATCACCGGATGTGTAGAGGCGATCCATACACTTCTTGTAATCCGATAAGGCTTCGCTGTTGGGCGTGACTTTGTTCTTGCCGATATTGATGCCTAAGATGCCTCCGCGGTTGCGGAAGGCTCTGGCGCTCTGGAGATTCTTAGCAACCTGGATAGCACCGACGTTGTTGAAGCCCATGCGGTTGATGATGGCTTCATCGGGAATCAGGCGGAAGAGGCGGGGCTTAGGATTGCCGGGCTGACCTTTAGGAGTTACAGTACCGATTTCAACGGAACCGAAACCCAAGGCGCCGAAGGCTGTGACATGCTCGCCGTCCTTATCCATGCCGGCTGCCAAGCCAACGCAGTTCAGGAAGCGCAACCCCATGATTTCAATAGGATTTTCCGGGAAGGAACGAGTTACAAGTTTCTGAGCGCCAAGCTGAGTAGCCCAGTCAAGGTTCGAAAGAATAATGTGGTGAGCTTGTTCAGGGGTAAAACGGAACAAAACTGACTTAGCAAGTTTGTAAATTGAGTTCATTTTTTTTTCGTCTTAGGACTGTAAAAAGGTCTTCCCGATATTATCCGCCGATAAGGACGGTCCGAACGCTATTGAGCTGCCGGAAGACAATTCAATATCAACCGAAAAGTATACCGAATCAATGCTCAAATCGGACTCAGGTGGTGACGAAAATCAAACGAAAACGGCCTTGACATGGAAAACCAAGGCCGTCTTGCAAATATTTAGAAGGAAAATACGCCTTCAATGGTGATTATGGGATTTTCCCTTGTTTGTGCCGCTCGATGTAGTGGAAAGGAAAATTTCCTGTTTTGGCATCTTCAAAATAAAGCCTGAGGATTTTGTCGACCGAGTTGAAGGCAATCTTGTCCCATGGAATTTCGTCTTCGCTGAAGAGTCTGGCTTCAAAGGATTCGAGACCGGGATTGGCTTCGGGGCTTTCCATGGCAGCAAGGAAAATCACATGCGACTGGCTAGCATGCGCTAAATCTAAATAGACGTAAGGTTCGTCGGCAATCCGGAAATCGATCCCGGCTTCTTCCTGGGTCTCTCTAGCCGCACCGTCTCTTGTAGTCTCCTTCATTTCCTGGTGTCCGGCAGGGAGCGTCCAATAGCCTTTTCTCGGATCTATGGCTCGGCGGCAAAGCAGAACCCTGTCTTCCCAAACGGGAAGGGTGCCCACAATATTTAGCGGATTCTCGTAGAAGATTTCTCCGCAGGCCGTGCAGACATAACGTTCATGATCGTCGCCCTCAGGAATCTTTCTCTCTACGAGCGCTCCGCACTGTGTGCAGAAAAGAATTGGCTTTTTACTCATTACCGACCTCCGAAAAGAAGGAGAAACAGGCAAATGATTTTGCCTGTAGGAGCCTTAGCAGTTAAACCGAGAAACCGGAATCGGTTCTCTGTAATTAAAGACATTCATTCGAGTGAGCAGCTTTCCGAGGACTTCATACTTGTACTCAAGATATCGAGCGTGCTCTTCTTCCGAAAGACTGCCTTCCTGATGCTTGATGACTTCTTCGGCCCATTCCTTAGTAAAGATATGGTGATCAAAGCTGTAGGCAAAAGCTCTGTCTAAATAGGCGACCTCAAAGTACATGGCGCCGTTGGCAGGCGTTTGAGGGGCAAAGTCCGGTGCGATAGAAGTATCGACAAAATATCTGCCCTTTAATACAGCTCGTGTCACCAACTCAATGCCGTCACGGACTTCGTCTCCGGGAAAAGAAGTGCGGAAGCGGAAATATTCGCGGCGCGGAATCTCGTTAGGACAAAGGTCTTCGAATGCTGCGTTAAGAAGGCGAAAAGTGACGCCGCTCGCGATTAAGCCGCGATTCCCGCTGTAGCGCATTAAGTCTTCTCGCTGGAAAACAATCGGACCTTCGTCATCTCTGACCGTTAGATAAGTGGTAGGTATGTAATACATATTATTAATACTCTGTTTAAAAATCACAACGGACGGTTTTTAAAGCCGTCCGTTGTGATTTTAGATAGATTACAGAAAAGCGGGATCAAGTCGGATCATTTTGGTCGGCCGAGCCTTTATCCTGCATACGACGGTAAATAGCCGCAGCGATCGGGCCAGAAATGTTGTGCCAAACCGAGAAGATGGCGCTTGGAACCGCGGCGATCGGATTGAAGTGTGCCGTTGCAAGAGCGACACCTAAGCCGGAGTTCTGCATACCGATTTCAAGACTCAAGGCTTTGCACTTAGCCACATCCATGCCGGTGATCTTGCCTAAGAAGAAACCGAGCAGGAGGCCTAAACCGTTGTGAAGCACGACGACGGCGAAGACGAGGAGACCGATTTCGGCAATCTTCTTCTGAGAGACGGCAACGACAGCACTCACAATCATGATGATCGCGATAACAGAAATAGCCGGAAGGGCAGTCACGGCAGCGTCAATCTTGGACTTGAAGATCGCTTTGACGATCAAGCCGAGAATAATCGGCAGGATCACGATCTGAATAATGGACCAGAACATCGCGACAGGATTCACGTTAATCCAGGAGTGAGCAAAGAGATAAATCAATGCCGGAGTCACGATCGGAGCAAGAATGGTGCTCAGAGAGGAAACAGTCACGGAAAGCGGGACGTCGCCGCGAGCCAGATAAGTCATCACGTTGGAGGCCGTACCGCCTGGGCAGCAGCCGACCAGAATGACGCCGACGGCAATGTCGGGCGGAAGATTAAAGATTAAGCAGAGCAGCCAAGCCAAAATCGGCATGATTGTGAATTGGCCTAGGGTTCCGATGGCAACAGCCATCGGGCGACGGAATACTTCGGAGAAATCGCTTGCCTTCAGTGTCAAACCGATACCGAACATAATGATGCCCAGCAGCGGAGAGATGTAAGGAGCAAAAAACTTGAAAGAATCCGGAGAGACATATGCAAGACCGGCAAAAACAAGAACCCACAGGGCAAATGTTTTGCCAAGGAATTGACTAACAGATGCAAGGAACGCCATTTTAATTTTCTAATGTTCATTCAAAATTTCTTCTAGACGTTCGAACGTCTTTGGGTAAAAGCGATTCGAATCGTGGTTTGCAGCGTTTGACTGCGTTTTAAACGTTTTCGGGATCACCGATCAACGTGTTGAATAATTTAGCTCCAAAAAATATTGCTTTTAACTTTTCGAAATACAAAATTAATTTTCGTAACGCGATATTTTATATTTATATAAAATCAATTAGTTACCTTACTTTCTCTTCACTTCTCAAGTGTTCGACACGGACTTTGAATCTCAAAATAGGTTTTTTATGTCATCGGAAATTTGCATGACTTGTAGAACAGTGATATAGTTACATTCCTCGTTACACGAGATGTTTCACATTGATTGCGGGGTGGAGCAGTCTGGTAGCTCGTCGGGCTCATAACCCGAAGGTCACAGGTTCAAATCCTGTCTCCGCTACCAATTCCTTCTGAGAGGAGTTGGTTGTTTTGGGAAGGCATACCAAAACGTAAAACGACAGTTTCGTCAAACACCCAATAATTGCGGGGTGGAGCAGTCTGGTAGCTCGTCGGGCTCATAACCCGAAGGTCACAGGTTCAAATCCTGTCTCCGCTACCAATTCTATTTTTTGAATTGGTGATGTCTAAGGCGGCTGTTAAGCTGCTTTTTTCATGCCTATTTTTGACTCCTGCTAAATCCATTTTCCAAAAGTGTAATGAGGGGTTAAATATAATAATTTATTTCTCTTATTCTCTGCACTCTTAATATAATTGCGCTGTTAACCATCTAAATTTCTATGCAGGTTCTCCGCATATGTCCATTCATATGCCTGCATAACTCGGTTGGTGCGAATTAATTTTTACCCATTGATGTGGGCTTCGCATTCTTAACCACGGCCTTTGATTGCCGACGCTATCCCGACCTCCGACTTACCACCGGACGGAAACGGAATAACCCGCTTGATCCTTTACGGACAACGGAAATAGCACCTCGACTTAATTTTTTCTGTTTTATTTGGCCATGTAAAAAACATGGCCGCCTTCTATTTTCGGAGAACTAATGAAAGAATTCTCAAAGCGGAGAACCGACGCCGTTAAAGGCCTGCGCAGATACCGTTTTCTTTTTCCGCCTAAAAATAAATATTGTCTTGTCGGCTTGAAACGTCATCCGGATAACTGGCAATTAGTTGTCCTGACGCTGTGCCGAATCTACAACTGCTTCCATTCCACTAAAAACAAGTGTTGTTCAAGAGAAACCTCTGAAAGCAGAAAAAAGTTTTATATGAAGTTTTTTAAATATGCCGCTAAAGAATTTCGGATTGATCCCCGCCAGCTAAAAACGGAGCACGTCGAAGCCTATTTCCATCACAAAATCACCGAACGGCTGAACCGGGGAGTAGAGCCGAAGGTAATCGCTAAGAGAATAGACAATGAACTCAGTCATTTGAAATTCTTTGCTTGGTGGATTTCAAAACCCAATTGCATTCCGAAGTTCTCGAAAATCATGAAAGCGGAAACGTTTCGTCTGGAAAACTGCCCGATGTCTAACTTCCGCAGCTCCCATACCGATACTTCTGCACTCAGGAAGAAAGTTAACGACGCATTCAAAATCAATGATTACTTAGGCGTCCAAGTGATGGCCATGGCTTATTTCGGACTTCGTCCGGCCGAGTCGGTCAGCCTTGAGCATCAGGAGTCTTTCTGTTCCGAAGGCGGACGTCCTTTTATCCATGTGCTGAAAGGGTCAAAAGGCGGAAAGCCGAGAAAAATCCTGATGAAAACCGTTGATCAGCACGACGCCTTCGAACAGCTCAGCTCTTTTTGTACAGAAAAGGGTATTGAACTCTTTCGTAATCCTAACCTATCGGTGCAAGAAGCCCTAAGGCTTCAAAGAAAGCAGCTCGTAGAGGAGTTGGGACTTTCAAAAGAAGTTTTTGAAGGATCTGCCTATTCAATGAGACATTCTTTTGCTTCGAGAATGATGGACGGTTATAACCCAAACGGCGAAAGGTCCTCATTGGAAGTCTCTGAAGATCTTGGACACCATAGAACTGAGGTGACGGCTGTTTATGTCGGTAACATGGAACGCGCCGGAGAAGACACTATCCCAGGATTATTAACCGCATTGGTCTCAAATCCGATGCATTCAAGCACGGAAGACAGACTCAAAATGTTCTTTCGTGAGCTTCTTGTCTCTCATACATTCTTGGGTTTCTCGCTTCTGTTTTGGTGTGCGTATACCCATAACGAAGGTCGGGATTTGGAGGCATTGGCCGCAAGAAAGCAAGCGATTTTGGGAAAGAAACGCAATCTCTATACCGAAGAGGTATTGATGGAAAAACTTTCATCGATAAGTACGAAGTCGACCGCCGAACAGTTCCTGATCCAATTCAACCAGTGTTGTCCGGCTGATTGGATCGAGAAAAACGTGATGGCGCCGTTCGATGCCAACTTGTTTTTCAAATAGTGAAAAATGGCAGATTTGCCAATTTTTTCCCGCTGAGAGGCCTAAATTTTCTAAATATAGTACTAATTCGGGAAACCACTTATACTCCTCGTCAAACCCATGTAAATCAAAGGTTTGGAAAGGGTGTAAGCAGCTAAAATTTAGATAAAACAAATAGTTGAACACAATTTTCTAGGCGGAATTTACAAATTTCAGGTAGAATCCCTGATGTCGAAATAAATCGAGATTAATTGTGTTTAGTAAGTTAGAGAAAAAGACAGTTCGTCACATGATGGAATCTGTCGGACTGATCGCCCTTGGTTACATTATTGCGGTTGCCGGCGCCGAAAGTACAGCCGTCATTATTGCAGGCCTCTTAGTTATGTTGGCCGGTTGGTTCTTCCTGATTCGCTCAGGACACGGAACGCTCCATCCGAAAGCAAGACAAGTTGCAGCAGCCAGACAAGTCGAAGAACAAAAAGTTATGGCAGGCGCTGCGGATTGATGAACATCATTCCATTCGAGCTCGAGTAAATCTCGAGCTTTTTTATTTTCGGACTCTGACGACCCAATGTAAACTTCTCCAAAAGAAATCAAAAAATTCGCTTCTCTGGAGAAAAACAGAAATTCGAAAGGAGGAGGCGCTTCCTCCCCTGCCTGAAGGCAGGGGTCTCCGCGCCTAAATTTGATGAAATTCACTGTCGTCATCGATAACTATTGCGCTAAGTCAGGCATGCTCGCTGAATGGGGCTATTGCAGCCTTTTAGAGACAGAGCATGGCAACGTGATGATTGATACCGGCGGAACCGGTCATGTTTTAAGACACAATCTCGACTTTCTCAAAATTGATCTCAAGAAAGTTAAGGCTTTAGTCCTTTCTCACAGCCATCACGACCATATCTCGGGCCTCTTGGATATTGTTTTCAGCTGTCCTGGGATTCCGATCTACGCCGGTAAAGGCATCGAGATTGAGAGAAGAGGAGATGCCGATGCATCAAGAAGAAGCGGCGGCGTGCCTGTGGGTCATTTTCCTAATGCACACCTCATCGAGGATTATGTAGAAATCGTGCCTGGCGTATATACCTTCCGAGTCCCTGAGCAAAATCGCCGTTCTCAATATGTTTGCTGCCGCAACATGTGGGAAGTTGCTCCTGACGGGCAAATTATTGCTGACCGCTTTGAAGACGATGTCTCCTTGGCAGTAAAAGGAGAAAAGGGCTGGAGCTTGCTGCTTGGCTGCGCACATGCGGGATTACCGAACATTATGCAGAGAGCAAAAGACTTGTTTGCCATCGAACGTCTGCACATGGTTGTCGGAGGCTCCCACCTTTGCGGTGTCGATCCTGAAGATTACGGCGTTTGGTTTGATCGACTGGCTGAGTTTCCTGTCGAAAAATGGCGCCTGAATCATTGCACGGGATTTAAAGCCGCGGCGGCCATGGCTGCTAGATTCGATGATGTTGACTGGGCCGGTGCAGGCTGCCGCTACGTACTCTAATTCACGAAAAGGAAGCGAAAATGATCAAGCAATTCATTGCGGATGCCTTCACAGATAAGATTTTTCACGGAAATCCTGCCGCCATCTGCCTTCCTGAACGCTGGCCGGATGACAAACTGATGCAGGATATTGCTTCCGAGAACAACCTCTCGGAAACGGCTTTTGTGGTGAAGGAAGACAGCGGCTGGAAACTTAGATGGTTTACGCCGGGCGGCGAAATCGATTTGTGCGGGCACGCAACACTGGCTACTGCATTCGTGCTAATGAACTTTGTCGAGCCTGATCTAACCGAGGTTCAATTTTCCACGCTCAGCGGAAAACTTTCCGTAAAGAAAAAGAACGATCTCTACGAAATGGATTTTCCGGCGTACGAACTTAAGAGAATTGAGGTCACTGAAGCAATGAAAAAGGCTATCGGTTGTAAGCCGTTAGAAGCCTGGATCGGCCGTGACTTAGTTTGTGTACTTGAAAACGAGGATCAAGTTATCCAAGCCAAACCAGATCTTGAAAAGGCCAAAGCTTTAGACGGTTTACTTTTGCACATAACTGCCAAAGGAAAAGACAAGTACGACTGCGTGAGCAGGACGTTTGCACCGAAATTAGCCGTAGACGAAGATCCGGTATGCGGATCCGGCCATTGCCACTTAGTGCCGCTATGGTCGGAAAAGCTTGGAAAGAAAGAGATATTGGCCTACCAGACTTCTTCTCGAGGAGGCGTCCTTTACTGCGAGCTTGACGGAAAGCGGGTCAAACTTGCAGGTAAAGCCGCCCTTTATTCTCGCGGAGAACTGTGCATCGAAGTCTATAGAGCTTCAATGCAAACCGGAGTTTGCCGTCTGTATACGATTTGATCTGCTGCTTAATTTAGATCGTGTACATGACGGCAAAATAATGCGTGACGCTTCCGCCTAAGACAAATAAATGCCAAACCGCATGGTGATAAGGAAGTCTTTGCCAGTTATAGAAGATCGTACCGAAGGAATAGAGCAGACCTCCGGCTACAAGCAGGACTAAGCCAGTGACGGGCAGGGCTTCTACAACCGGTTTAAAGGCAAACAGAACCAGCCAACCCTGAAAGAGATACAGGAAGGTGTTAAGCTTGTCGCTTTTCTTCATCAGCCAGGGCTGGAAAATAATACCGAAGGCAGCAATAATCCAGCAGGCCGTGCAAATCGTGATGCCGATCCAATTCGGCATCAGATTCAGCATAAAAGGCGTGTAGGTTCCTGCGATCAAAAGAAAAATGCAGGAGTGGTCAACATACTGGAGCGCCTTTTTGGCTCTGACGTTCGGTATAGCGTGATATAGTGTACTTGCTAAATAAAGAACGATCAGAGAAGACCCGAAAATACTAAAAGTAGTTACAGCCAAAGCATTTCCGTGCCGGATTCCGTAAAGAATTAAGAAGACAAGTCCCACTATGGAAGCAACGACCGCCAAGCCGTGGGAAATAGCGTTGGCAATCTCCTCACCGCAGGTGTAAAACTTCTCCTGCGTTCTCAGAAAACCTGAATAAGTACAGTCCATTCTTATCTAGTCGGTTTCTTTCGAAACCGCCTCCCTTATGTCTGATTGTTAATCCCAATATAAAAGTCTCAGAGATCCCTAACGAAAGTAAAAAAGCTGACTTTGTAACAAAGCTATTCACAGCGAGGCAGATAGGCAAAACTCGTCTTCTGCCTCAGGCGCATGAACTGGCAATGGGTTAAGATTTCTGAATCCTCTAATACACAAGGAGATTTTTTGTGAAAGTTTTTGCTCAGAACAGAACAGCAGCTTTTGATAAGAGGGCAGTTATTAAGTGTGCTGCCGCTGTTGCTCTGTTAGTTGCTGCGTCTAAGGTTTCTTTTGCGATCGGTCCTGTTCCTCTAACCATGCAGACATTTGCCGTCGCTGTCGTCGGCGCTTGGCTCGGAACACGCCAGGGCGTCGCCGCTGTTATCGCATACTTAGCCCTCGGTTTTGCAGGTCTTCCCGTTTTTGCCACGCCGCTTTGCGGCCCTGCCGCTTTGATGGGTCCGACTGCCGGTTACTTAGTTTCTTTCCCAATGGCCGCTGCCATCAGCGGTTTGCTTGCTGAAAGAGGCTGGACAGGCAAACGTGTTTTTGCTTCCTTCATCAGCCAGTACGCCGCCAATATTTTTATTGTCGCTTTCGGCGCACTCTGGCTTTCTGCTTCCATCGGCGTAGAAAAGGCTGTTCTGGTCGGCTTTGTGCCGTTTGTCATCGGCGCCTTGCTTAAGGCAATCCTTGGCACCGCAGTTCTGTATGCAAAAGAATTAAGCAGCAGACAATAATAAGAATATTCCTTGAAGGCATAGGGGCTGTTGCAAAAGTCTGTCGAAAGCAGACTTTCAACAGCTCTTTTTGTATC
>OBYS01000968.1_pt1 | contig 11703 bp, 9 predicted proteins | sample 1476791 | NCBI WGS metagenome assembly OBYS01 (sample SAMEA2580205, study PRJEB22360) | human gut metagenome | biome: human gut; feature: human-associated habitat; material: faeces | place: Denmark | collected 2008/2010
CGATACGCCGGTTGCGCATAGGGGCGCAGCTGCAGCACGGCGAGCTGGCTGTTGCGGTTGATGCCGATGGGACGATAGACGCCGCGCGTGGCGGGCGTGCCCTTGCTGCCGTAGCAGTCGTACTCCGTGCCCTGGTAGTGGCTCGAAAGCACGTACTTGATGTCCTCGATGGTCACCTTGCGCTCGGGCACGCGGCTCCAGGGGATGTCGTCGCTCTCGGGCGTGTAGTCGGCCTCGGGACCGTCCCACACATCGCTGGGGTTGAGGCAGCGTTGCATGTACCAGGCGCGCGGCGTGTTGTAGACGTGGTCACTGTCACTGTGCGAGCCAAAGGCCTCGCGCGGATTAAAGACCGTCGCCGGACCGTCGCCCTCGACGCCCAGCGTCAGGTCCAGATGCCAATCGGCCATCCAGGTGCGCAGGTCGGCGGAACACATGTGGTCGACCTGGGCGCCCTCGGCATCGTCCAGGTCAAAGCTGTCGATACCCAGCTGATTGGGCATGGTCACATAGGCGTCGTCGGGCACGCGCTTGGCGATCCAGTGGTGGCCGCCGATGGTCTCGAGCCACCAGATCTCGTCAACGTCACTAAAGGCAATGCCATTGTTCTCGTAGGTGCCATAGCGCTCGAGCAGGTCGCCCAGGATACGCACGCCGTCGCGGGCAGACTTGGCGTACGGCAGCACCAGGGTCACCATGTCCTCCTCACCCAGACCGCCGGGCTGTGCCGGAACATAGCCGTCCTCGCCCTCGTTGCCCTTGGCGGGCACGTAGTCGACAAGCGGATCGGCGCCGCGGACGCGCTCGTTGGTGGTGAGCGTCTCGGTTGCGGACATGCCAACATTGAGCTCGTTGAAGCCGGCCTCGGCCCAAATGCCATGACCCGGGACAACGTCGGGGACGCTTGTGTAACGCATGGGATTGTCGGGCAGCTCAACGGTCAGGTGGCTCAGGACACTCGTGTAGACACGCGGCTGCTCGTCGGGATGCACTACGCGCATGCGCTTGGGCTCAAACACCCCGTTGGACGAGTCCTCGTTGCGGGCGACCAGGGTCGACCCGTCATAGGTCGCGTTCTTACCAACCAAAATCGTTGTGCACGGCATGCGCATCCTCCTTGAGCGAAGAAATCAAACGGCAACAGTGTATCGCTTCGGCGTAAAAAGGGCGAAACCGCCGCCCCGGCAGCCCCTGTGGGCAAAAACGACTATTTCGATGCGCGCTCCGCCGACTCGATCACGTGCTTGGCGAGAATCGCCGTCGTTACAGCCCCCACGCCGCCCGGCACGGGAGTAATTGCGCCAACGATCGGTTGCGCAGCATCAAAATCGACATCGCCGACCAGCTTGCCAGCGGCCTCGTCCCAGTTAATGCCCACATCGATGATCGTCTGGCCCTCGCGAACCGCATCCGCGCCAATCGTGCGTGCGCGTCCAACGGCCGCAACCACAATATCAGCCGCACGGCACTCGGCAGCCAAGTCGCGCGTATGCGTATGGCACATCGTCACCGTGGCATTGCGAGCCGTCAGCATGGCGGCAACGGGACGGCCAATCACGAGCGACCGACCGACGACCGCGACCTTGGCCCCATCCAACTCAACGCCGTAATGGTCCAGCAACGCCAACACGGCCTCAGCCGTGCAAGGAGCAAAGCCCTCGCCTCGCCCCGAAAGCGTGGTGAGCAGCGAGGCCGGCGTCATGGAGTCGACGTCCTTGGCGGGATCGAGTGCCGCGGCAACTGCATCCTCGTCAAGCCCAGCGGGCAACGGGCGAAACATCAGGCAGCCATGAACAGCGGGGTCGGCATTGATGTCCTTAATAGCCGCCAACAGCTCGTCCTGCGAAACATCGGCGGGAAGCAAAACGCGGCGAGCCTCGATGCCAACCTTCTCGCAGCGCTTGAGGGCGCCGCGCTCGTAGGATAGATCGTCCTCGCGCTCGCCCACACGAACGATGGCCAGCGTCGGCACGATGCCCTGTTCGCGCAGGGCGGCGCAGCGAGCAGCAAGCTCCTCGGTCAAGGCACGGGCAACGGGAGCCCCTTTGAGCAGCTCTGCCATGGCTACCCCCTCTTCCTGGCGGCGTCGGCGGCGCGGCGCGCCAGCCACGTATCTAGCAGCTCATCGCACGCCGCCTCAAGCTCCTCGGCGCGCGCCCGGTCTTTCATAGATGTGGTGTTGGCAAAGAGCGTCAGGCTCGCGCCTTGCATGGCGGCGCGGCAGAACACGGCGCCGCATGCCACGTCGGACAGCAACTGGCGCGAACCCTTGTCGGCCATGTCCTCGAGCAGCGCCAGTGCGCGCCCGCAGGCATCCATGATCCGGTACGGCGGCCGCCACGCGCAACGCGTCCTGAATCGCCGCGGGTCGAGCCGGGTCATCACGAGGAATACCGTATGCCGCAGACACCTGGCCGTATGCACGAACATCCTCGGCAACCAGACCCACTAGTTCCTGCGCCAACTCGTCTGCCTGGGCAAATGCACGCGTCAGATCGTCCGCCCGATCGCTAAGCGCGGGATTGGTCGCCCCGTAGCGAGCGACCATCCCGCAAAGCGAGGCGCCCAGCGCGCCCACAAAGGCGCTCGCGCTACCGCCGCCGGGAACCGGCTGGCGCGCGGCCAGCGCCTCGGCAAACCCACGGCAGGTCTTGTCCATCATCTCTTGGCTCATACGTATGCACCTTCAAGTCATATAGATCGGTCGGGCGGCAACTGCCGACCAACCGCATCAAACACGTAATGATGCTAAGTCTAGCCCATAAGCACATGAGCGTCAGCACACCTGGCCATCGCGGATTTCTATGACGAACGATAGGCGTCGGCGCCGCAAACATGGGACACATGGCCCACCTTTCGAGACTCCCGGGCAGCACAAGCTGGGGCATATCTATAAGTAAGGAACCCGTTGGGGAACGGCCGCGCAACGGCCACAAGCGATGAACGGAGGCATGAGCCGCACAGTACACAGAGACATCCGCCGCCAGCGCAATCAGTACCCCAACAGCATGCGGCGCCGTGATGTCATCGGCAGACAAGGAGGACGCCACCATGAAGAAAAAGACCCTATCGATCCTTTCCCTGTGCATCGCCCTCTTTGCCGCACTCGCCCTTGTCGGCTGCGGCGGGAGCGCATCGGGCGTGGGCGGCAGTACCTCAAAGAGCGAAGGCAAGGAAAAGGCCCCCGTTGCCGAAAAGACTGACTTTATCTGGTTTAAGGTCGAGATGCCCGAGGGCGTTGGCGTAAGCGACTCCGCCGGCAAGAACGTCGACAGGGTCCAGCTCACCTTCCCCGAAGACGAGAACGGTTCGGCCGATCGCTTTATCCCCGTTTGGAAAAAAGCGCTGACGGCAGAGGAATCCCACGCCGACCAGGCAGAAAAGAAAGGTGATACGTTCCAGTGGAAGGATGGCGGGTCCGTCGAGTATAACGGCAGGACGTGGCTCGTCGGAACGTACGAGGACAACAGCGGCGTCTCAACCCTCCTCTTTACCGACGTTGAGCCGGGAAGTGTCTACGTCCTCATCTCGAACTTCGATCTGCATAAGAAAGAAGCCGAGGCGCTCCTCAACTCCATCGAGTTTCCCGATGACATGGCGAAGGCAGTTGCCGAGGCACGCGAAGTCGAGATTTCGAGCATCGAGATCAAGCATTAGAGGCTCGTACGCAGCACCGCATGCGCAGTCATTAAATGATCGGACGCCCAGCCAGGGGAGATCGGATCGGCCGGCCCTCCCCTCTTTTGCGCCCGGACATATTGCCACTTAACGGCGCAAATCCGGCACCCAGAATGGGACACATGGCCCACCCGAACGAGCCACTCGCGCGTACAGTAAAGACAGGTAATCCATGGGCGGTTACAGATCGAGGAGGACACAACCATGAAAAAGAAGGCCTTTGCGATTCTCACCCTCTGCATCAGTCTCTTTGCCGCGGTTACCCTGGTGGGTTGTGGCGGAAGTGGCGGCGCTACCGGCAGTGGCGGTGGCGGCGGCGCTGAAAAGCCAGCCGTGGATATGAGGACTGACTTCATTTGGTTTAAAGTCGAGGTCCCCGAGGGCGTCGAGATCACCGACGTTGCCGGCGACACGGTCGACAGGGCCCAGTTTAAGTTCACCGAGAGCGAGCACGCCAGCGATCGCTTCATCCCTGTCTTCGACTCTGACAAGAACGCCGACGAGCTGTTCGACTACGAGGCAAAGTGGAAGGCTAACTCTGGATGGACCGAGAGCGATCCCGTTAAGTACAACGGCAAGACCTGGCGCAGCGCCTACTTTACGCACTCGGGCGGCGTGACGACCGAGTACTTCACCGACGTTGACGGCGGCAGCGTGTACGTGCGCATCGACAACGTCGAGGAGCACAAGGACGCCGTCGAGACCATGATGAAGTCTCTGGAGTTTGCCGATGATATCGCCAAGGCCAAGACCGAGGCCATGGACGTCAAGCTCGAGGATATCGAGATTAAACGCTAAGCGACTGGCGAGCGCAGCGGGAAACACGGGCGCAGCGTAAACAAGCGACGGTATCCCAGCGCTTCGTACCAAGGGAGGGCCGGTAAACCGACCCTCCTTTTCTTATGCCGGTAGCCGACGAACGCGAGGACGCCGGACGCCGGAACCGCCCCAAATGTGGCAACAGTACGAACACGACAAACACCCCAACACGTCCACCCGCCGATTTATTGCGCCGCGCAGACAATTAAACCGGCGTCTTTAAACATCTGGGCAGTATAGTGACCAAAACTATCGCATAACCGCACCCTGCGAATGGAGGAGTTATGACCGAACACCACGCCATCAGTCGTCGAGCATTTACGCTGGGCCTAGGACTTGCGGCGTTGTCGCCGCTTGCAAGCCTGCCCGAAACCGCGGGATTGGGCCTTCCCATGCGCGCGGCATTTGCAGAAGACACGCCCACATCGGCGGCCACCCTCGACAAGTTCGTCATTCGCCTTCGCCCCGCGGGCTATTTTCGCACCGCGAGCGTCAACGAAGACGGCAACGTCATCGGCAACGTCTGCCACCTGTTTAATGACGGCACGTCCAGCAAGCTCATCCTTGAGCACGTAGAGACCGATACAGATAATAGAAATTGGTATGCCATCCGCACCCTGCTCAATTTCGAAGAGCACAAGAAGACGGGCTACAGCATTTGGTCGGTCGATGGCGACTCGGACAAAGATGGAAAGGTCATCCACGTATGGAGTGGCGAGCATGACGGCAAGCCCAGTCGCTCTTTTGCGTTCGACCGCCAGTCAAACGGAACCTACATCATCCGAGACCGCACAAACGAGAAAAAAGACATTAATTACCTGGCCATAGAAAAGGACGGCAAAGACCAAGACAACAACAAGATCTGCCACAAGAGGAAGAGTATTCCGTGGGAGCTCGAACTTGTCGGTTACGACAAGGGCGAGATCAATACCACGGTTAGAAGTATCGACTGGATCAAGTATAGCAGCTACGTCGACGGACCATGCTGGATGAAATACGTCGACGGCAACAAATACCTCGACGAGCTGAGCATCCCGGGCACGCATGATTCAAGCACCTGCAGCGTCGACAACGACACCGAGCCCCAAACCTCGCTTGCAAAGTGCCAGCAGGATTACATCCCCACGCAGCTGCTCGAAGGCATTCGCTATTTTGATATCCGACTTGGAAAGAACAACGAGAACGGCGACCCCGGCATCGACCATGGAATATGCTACCTGCTCAAAAAAGACGGGGGCTTTATACATCTCTCCGATGTCATCGGTTACTTCAAAACATTTTTGAACGAAAACCCGTCAGAAGCGCTCATCATGCTGGTGTCACGAGGCAACGACGAAGCCACCGACGACAGTGTTACGACGGCTTTCGCCAATGTTATGGACAATAACTCCGATCTGTTCTATACGTCGAGCCATGTCCCCACACTGAACGAGGTGCGCGGAAAGATCGTCCTGCTGCGTCGATTTAAACTCGCCGGCGACAGCGTAGACGGCCACACGTGGGGCCTCGACCTCACCGAATGGGATGACAAGATCAAGGCGCATTCCGGAAAGTCCATGTGCCTCGTGAAATACGAGCAAGGCTTTGAGGCTGCGGGCAATACGGGCGACAAAGAGCCCTATAGCACAACGGTATATGCCCAAGACCATTACAACTGCACGGGGTCCAGTAAAATCGACTGGGTCGATATGGCCCTGAAGGCGGCGGCCGAGTTCAAGCGCAGCACCGTAGATATCACCGCCGCGGACGGGACAACGGTGCAGGCAACGGAGCGCTGCTGGTTTATCAACTACACGAGCTGCACGCAAAACAACCCTTTTACCGCAGCGCGAGTGGTCGACGAGCATCTGTACAAGAGCCCGTACATCAATCCCAGCGGCACCGGGGATACAAAGTCAGATTACCTCAAGCACATTGGCATCATCGCATCCGACTTTGTTGATGCGGCGCTGGCCCGGAGCATCTATCAGCGCAATTACGATACGGAGCACAAGCAGACGGCTTCGTACTATCTCCCGTACTATCTCCCGACCCGCATGCGCATGACGTACGGCGACTCGCTGAGCGATGCCTCGCTCCAGGATGGCAAGACCGTTAGCGAGGGTCATTTCCGCCTTGCCGACAGCAGCAAAGCGCTCAACGCGACAGCTTCGGGCGATGCGTTTGACATCAAATATGTGGATGTCGACGCCCTGGGCAACGAGACCGTTACGGGGCTGCAGGGCTCTGTGCCCATCGATATCGATCGACGCGCGCTGACGCCCCATTTTGAGGGACTCGAAGGCCTTAAGGCCGGCGAAGACGTGCGCGCCAAGATTGCGGCATCACTCGAGGGCAAGCTCGAAACCGATGCCTGCACGGCCCAGCTCGAGTTTGTGCACGACGCGGACGGCGCTCCGGGCACGGCAATGGCCGAGGGCGAAACATTTGCCGCAGGAACGTACTGGGTGCGCGTGAAAAGCCTTTTGGGCGACGCGGCACAGAACTACATGCTCGCCAGCGATGGAGCCGCAAGCTTCACCGTAGCGGCCTCGGGCAGTGCAGGCGGCACCGGCAGCGGCACGGGTTCCAACGCAGACGGCGCTGATAAGAATGGCAAGGGCAACAAGAGCAAGGGCTCGACCGGAAAACTCGCCGACACGGGCGACGGCTCTGGTATCGCCGCCGGGCTCGCCGCTGCCGCCGTGGCGACAACGGTCGCCGGCGCGGCAATGCTTGCCAGTGACCGCGAAAACGCTGGGGACGACAGCGAATAGGCAAGCCCGCCTTTAGACACATCGACTCAATCGGGGGCGCAGGACACCGTTCTGTGCCCCCGATTTTTACCTTGGCCCGAACGCCGCCATGGGCTACATCACCATGTTCAGCGCGTTAACAAACTCCTGGGCCTTCGCACGACTGCTCAGACTAAAGACGCAAGCGGTTAACAGTCGATTGCGCAGGAAAACGTCGCGACCCTTGATCCTGTTAACGCCCGTGATGTCCTTAAGGTAGACAATCTCGATATGCTTGCCGCCGAAAGTACCCTTCTTGAGCACCTCGATGCGGTTAGGGTAGATCTTGACGTCTTTAAACCTGCCCGAACCTTTGTCCTGGAACAGCAAGGTGTTGTTGTCCATGCGTGTCACTCCCATGGGGTTCGCTAAAACTGCCTCTATGGTCACATTTTAGTCACCGAAAGGCTCCCATGCGAAGGTGCCAGACAGCACAGCAATTCGTGTCCGCGCGAGGCTTTAAACTAAATACGATAAAGATGCATTCCACAAGAGGAAAGTGGGGCGACAGTGATGGGCGAACTGGTAAACCGTGGAGAATCGGCAATCGTGCCAGAAGTTTTTTACAAGCAGGTTTCCTCGATTCTCAACGCCGCTCGCGACAAGGCCTATACCGCCGTTAACTTTGCGATGGTTGAGGCGTATTGGGAGATCGGCAAGAGCATTGTTGATGAACAGGGCGGAGAGGAGCGCGCAGCATATGGAGAGGCATTGATTGCAGGCCTCTCCAGAAGGCTTACCGCGGATTTCGGAAGAGGCTTTGGCATCGCAAACCTTCGCAATATGCGTCAGTTCTTTCTTGCGTTTCCAATTCGCGACGCACTGCGTAGCGAATTGAGCTGGACTCATTACCGCAGGTTGATGCGCATTCCCGACCCTGATGCTCGCGCCTGGTACATGAACGAATGCGCCGATTCTCGTTGGAGCACGCGTCAGCTCGAGCGCCAGATCAACACCATGTTCCGTGAGCGCCTGCTTGCCAGCAAGGACAAGGAGGCCGTCACCCAGGAAATCCAAAAGAGCGCCCCGGCTCGTCGCCCCGAGGATATCATCCGCGACCCATATGTACTGGAGTTTTTAGGTTTCTCGGACGATACTGCGTTCCGCGAGAGCGATCTAGAGCAGGCGCTCATCACGCATCTTCAGAAGTTCCTGCTGGAGCTTGGCCGTGGTTTCGCTTTCGAGGCGCGCCAAAAGCGCATCACCTTTGACGGGCGCCATTTCTATATTGACCTTGTGTTTTACAACTATCTGATGCGCTGCTTCGTGCTCATCGACCTTAAGACCGATGACCTTACGCATCAGGACCTGGGCCAGATGCAAATGTATGTGAACTACTACACGCGCGAGCTCATGAACGAAGGCGACAATCCGCCTATAGGCATCGTGCTCTGCGCGGACAAAAGCGACTCGATTGTCGAGTACACGCTGCCCGAAGACAACGACCAAGTGTTTGCCGCCAAATACTTGCCGTATCTTCCAAGCAAGGAAGAGCTGGCGCGCGAGCTGAGTGCCGAGTACCGCGCCATCAACGAAGCGACTAATGGCGAAGCGCAAGGGTAGCAGCACGTTGCGACCGATGCCCCCGACGGCGTTTCATATCCCCCGACATAAGAGGAGCGCTCCATGACAGACAGACCGAAAACGACACTGCGCGACTGCATCCATGGACTTGCCGTCGGCGACGCGTTGGGCGTTCCCTACGAGTTCAGGCCCCGCGGCACGTTCAAATGCACGGACATGATCGGCTGCGGCACGCATGGGCAGCCCGCCGGCACCTGGAGCGACGATACGTCCATGACGCTTGCTACCTGTGACTCGATTAGGGAGCTCGGGCACATCGAAACCGCGGACATGCGCGACAAGTTCATCGGCTGGATTGCCCGTGGCGAGTATACAATCGACGGCGTTTTCGATTACGGCGGCACGACCGCCCGCGCCTTGCACACCGGCAAAGGAGGCTCCGGCGAGCGCGACAACGGTAACGGCTCGCTCATGCGTATCGCTCCCCTGGCGTTCACCGATGCGACGAACAACGAGATCCGCGAGGTCTCCGCAATTTCGCACGCCCACAGAACGTCGACCGACGCATGCATCATATTTGTCGAGCTGATGAGGGATGTGATGAACGACGCGCTCCCCTCGTGGGCACTCCATCTGAAAGGCATGCCTGAGCAGGAGATCAAGTCAGGTGGCTTCGTGCGCGACACGCTTAAGGCAGCCACCTGGTGCTTCGTCAACACTAACTGCTACGAAGATTGCGTGCTTGCCGCCGTCAACCTAGGCGACGACACCGACACCACCGCAGCCGTCGCAGGCGCCCTCGCCGGCACGGCCTACGGTATCGACGCAATTCCGCAGGAGTGGATCGATACCCTGCGCGGTAAAGAGTTGATAGAGCAGTGTTTGTTTTAGGACACGCCTTCAACGAAGACAATGTCAGTCAACGCAAATGATTAAGGGACCGCATAAATGATGATTACAGAATGCGCCGTCATGGGTCCGTTCGTCACAGAGCAAAGTACCGTGGGACCGTACACCGTGTTGGTATTCGAATCCTCGCTGCCGCAGAAAAGGGCCGGTTGCCCCGGCCCTTTAGACATTAGCACCTGCGTTGCCCGCGCTTCCAAAGTTGACCGACTGAGGAGCGGGTTCCGCGGCACACCTTGATTTTGCCCGGTGGGGCGGCTCTTTTGCAGCCGTCCCACCGTTTATTTAGATCTACCACGACGGACAGCTCGCACTACTGCGCACTGTCCCGTACCGTTCCCCTACTTCCCAAAGATCGCTGCAAGCAGCCCCTTGCGTTTGGGCTTTTCTTCTCGGTAGGAACCCTCGGCAACCGCTGCCACCTGACGCGGCTGTTCGCCGTCTCCACGACGCACGATCTGGTATAGGAACGGCGACTTGACGTATTTGACCTCGATGGGCGTGGCATGCACGGTACTTTCGTTCGATAGATGCAGGCTCGGGTTGAGCGGCGCCACCACATGCGTCTCACGCTTGTCGCTAAACACCACCGCGGCCGTGCGGCCCGTCTGGCCGTTTACGGCAATGCGCACCTGCTCGCCATCGCGGCTGTCCGTCGCTGGGCGATCGACAAAGTAGACCGGTACCATCACCAGGCCGTCCTTATGCTTGCGAGCCTTGCGCGCCCAGGTGCGGATGCTCTTTTTATTGAGCCCCAGCACCGCCTCGGCATCATTGCCGGCAACGTCGAGCGCCAGCTTATCAATGACCACCTGGTCCTTGGTAGATGCATCGACGGAGACAACGCGGAAGTCGCCTTCCTGCATGGCGGGATCGAACGGACCGACCTTGGCAAAGTCCCACGGCTCCAAAATGCCCATAAGGCGAACATCCAGATAGTTTGCCCGCGGGTATGCCCAGTCGAGCACCTCGTAGTACACCAGGGTCTCCTTGCTCAGGCCCCTGCCCGGGAAGGACGCCATCATGCGCAAATCCGCGAGCGCCATGGGAAAGTAGAAGAGCATCATGTCGTTTTGAATCGCGTCTTCCACGTCGTGCCCAGCAAAGGCGTCGGGGTACTGGCGCACCAGCTGTAGCGCGTTGGCACGCGCCTGTTGCGGCGAGATTTCGCAGGGAATACCCTGCTCAGGCACATGCTCGGCACCAACGCCCAAGGTCAAGCGTTTACTAAACGTACCGGGCTTGAGCAGGTCGGCTACACCGATTTTATTGCCGCAGGACGGTCACTCAAACACGCGCTGGGTCGATGATCCCTCAAAGGACGCGCCGCAGAAGGGGCAGGGAATGCTCACGTGCGTGGCCTCTTGGAACTCCTGCGCTGTGCCGCGGTCCTCCCACAGCAGATGCTCCAGAACCGACTGGTTGCGCCAGTACGAATTGAAGAAATACCAGTCCGGGTCCTCCGGGCGCTCGAGCTGCGACACGTGGGTGAGCTTAAGCAGTCCATCGACAACCGTCAGTGGCGTATGGCGAATGCCCAGGGCGCTCTTGGGCTCCCCCGCATCGGCCTGCCACGGAACGACCGTGCCGCAATAGGCGCACTCAAAGCTGCGTTTAGCCTGGTGTGAGTACATAGGGCCGCCGCAGTTTTGGCATTTAATGGCAAACATCTCGTCCATGGATACGTCCTCCTTTGCACAGGGGCTGTCGACATTAAGTATGTCGGGCAGGTAAGCACATGCCCATACCCATGTGGCCCAAAATGCAGGACCCTGTCGGACAAGAAGGGCCGCTCGTTAGCTCCAGCAGACCATTGCTGCATTTTCTGAACATCGGCGCACGGTGCGCCCATGCGAGCTACACTATCCCCTTAAACAAGGATGCGAGGAAATACGCCATGCTATTTGTAAATCGGCTGGTACATACGCTTGTTCCCGGCAACGAGGACGAGCCGGTCGATACGGCTTGCCGCACCAACGCAGGCTTTGCCGCAAGTCTCATC
>OBYS01000972.1_pt1 | contig 11646 bp, 10 predicted proteins | sample 1476791 | NCBI WGS metagenome assembly OBYS01 (sample SAMEA2580205, study PRJEB22360) | human gut metagenome | biome: human gut; feature: human-associated habitat; material: faeces | place: Denmark | collected 2008/2010
ACCCGCGACCCCCGGCGTGACAGGCCGGTATTCTAACCAACTGAACTACCACTCCTTGGTGGATGCTGAGAGTCTCGAACTCCCGACCTACGCCTTGTAAGGGCGCCGCTCTACCAACTGAGCTAAGCATCCTTCGTTATTAAGATCTCGCTGTCTCAATCACGAAAGATTCTATTCTACTACATCTTTTAAATTTTTGCCAGCAACAAACTTCGGAACTTTACGGGCCGGAATATCAATTGATTTATTTGTCCGAAGATTGCGGCCTTTGCGAGCTGCACGCTCGACAACAGAAAAAGTACCAAAGCCGAGTAATTGGACTTCTTTGCCGTTCTGCAATGCATTCGTAATTGTGTCGATCATCGCATCAACAGCGCGCTGTGCTGCAAGTTTGGAAATGTCGCATTTAATTGCGACGGCTTCTATGAGATCTGCTTTATTCATCATTCCCTCCGAGAGAGATAAAGGGGTAAATAAACTCTGATTCGTCAATCATAGCAGTATTTGTGGGCAAATTAAAGGTTTTCTAGGCAATTCTTCCCATTTGTGAGGCAAATTTTCTTATCTGGCCTGAGGTTGTTGATTAACTATGAGTCTGTTTTATTGAATTTGCCCCCATATTTTTACAAGTTTCAAACCCATCCTTTTAAGTTCCAAAACCAACAAATGATTTCGAAATTGACTACCTGAACAGAGCTTGAGTCGGTCGAAATTTGTTACATAAATTCAATCGGTTTGAGTCTGGGTAAAAAATAAGAGGGCCGAAGCCCCCTCCTCTTAAACCAGTTGATCTTAGTTGCGCGCAGTCGATCCCGTAGCTGAAGTTCCCACTTCAATCTGCTGTTTCGCAGTGATAGGCTGCTCAATTGTCTGAGGTAACGCTTCAGGCTGCTTGGATAAACCGTACTGGAACACTTCGTCAATGGTGCGGACAGGACGAATCACCAATCCTTCCTTGACGTTTTCAGGTACTTCCTCCAAATCCTTCACGTTTTCTTCCGGTATTAGCACTTCTTTGATACCGCCTCGAAGCGCTGCCAAAAGCTTCTCTTTCAAACCGCCGATCGGAAGAACTTCGCCTCTCAGCGTAATCTCACCGGTCATAGCCACTTCAGCCTTGACAGGAATACCCGTCAGAGCGGAAACCAAGCCCAGCGTGATAGCGGAACCCGCACTCGGACCGTCTTTAGGCACAGCTCCTTCCGGGAAATGGACATGAATATCCGTCTCAGAGATTTGCTTGTAGGTAATGCCCAAACGAGAAGCCCTCGAACGAACCACTGTACGTGCAGCTTCTACAGATTCTTTCATCACATCGCCCAAAGAACCGGTACGTGTTATTTGGCCTTTACCCGGCATTGTTGCGACTTCGATCGTAAGCAGATCGCCGCCGACTTCCGTCCAAGCAAGACCTGTGACTTGGCCGACTTGATCGCCCTTGTGCATGACACCGAAGTTGTAGCGACGGACACCGAGGAAGTAGTCAAGATTGTCGGAGTTGGCGACCACCTTTCCTTTGGTCTTCTTCAAAAGGATGTCACGGACCGTTTTACGGCAGATCTTATTGATCTCGCGCTCTAGGCTGCGGACACCTGCTTCGCGGGTGTAGTAGCGAACGATGTCAACAATCGCAGAGTCTTCGATCTCGAGTTCGCCCGGCTTCACACCGTTCAGTTTCATCTGTTTCGGGATCAGATGTCTCTGAGCTATGTGGAGCTTTTCATCCTCCGTGTAACCGGAAAGATGTATCACTTCCATACGGTCAAGCAGCGGAGCCGGAATGTTCATGGAGTTGCTAGTCGCAATGAACATCACATGTGACAGATCGAAATCCACTTCTACATAGTGATCCTGGAAAGTGTTGTTCTGTTCAGGATCCAGCACTTCCAAGAGCGCAGCCGCTGGGTCGCCTCTGTAGTCCATACCCATCTTATCGACTTCGTCGAGCAAGAAAAGCGGATTATTGGTTTCCGCCTTAGTAAGACTCTGGAGAATTCGACCCGGCATGGAACCGATATAGGTTCTTCTGTGACCTCGGATTTCGCTTTCATCTCTTACGCCGCCTAAAGCCAAACGCACAAACTTACGTCCGGTTGCGCGGGCGATAGACTGGCCCAAAGATGTCTTACCGACTCCGGGAGGTCCGACTAAGCAGAGGATCGGAGATTTCACATTCTTGACTCGGCTTTGAACCGCTAAGTATTCAAGAATGCGTTCCTTCACCTTCTCAAGACCGTAATGGTCTTCTTCCAAAACGGCGTCTGCCTTGATGAGATTCGTGTTGACACGAGTTCTCTTGCTCCACGGCAGAGAAATCAGCGTGTCAATGTAATTTCGAATCACATTGGCTTCCGCGCTGTTCTGACCCTGCATACGGAGCTTCTTGAGTTCGCCGAGGGCCTTTTCCTCGCCTTCGGGACTCATCTTGGCAGCTTTAATCTTGCGCTCGATTTCCTCGAATTCTTCGTCGGTATCGCCCAATTCTTTCTGAATGGCTTTTACCTGTTCATTGAGGTAATAATCGCGCTGGTTCTTTTCCATTGCCTTCTTCACACGGCCGCGAATACGCTTTTCCGTCTGCTGAATGTCAACTTCTTCCTCGAGCATGTCAAAAAGAAGTTCAAGACGTTCCTTTGTTCCAACCGTTGCAAGCAGATCCTGCTTACGGGAAGGAGAAAGAACCAGCAACTGGGCAATGGATGTGATGAGCTGTTCCGGATCGGTTAATGAAGAAATCCGATTCAGCTGATCGTTCGTAATTCTCTTATTGTTCTTTTGGTATTCGGTAAAGGCTGTCAGGATCGTCCTGCGCAGCGGCTCAAAAGTGCGCTGGGAAATTCTATCCTGAGGAATGTCTTCCACCTCAGCAAAAATTTGCTCGTCTTCTTTGTACTGAGTAACTCGGACACGGCGAATACCCTCTACCAGGACTTTGAAAGTACCGTCAGGCAGCTTCAAAGACTGGACGATACGCGCAACCGTACCGACATCAAACAGATCATCGGAAGATGGATCTTCGATGCCTGCATCGCGCTGTGCGACGAGCAAAAGCTCTTTGTTCGCCTTCTCAGAAGACGTGACATTGCGAAGAGCACTAAGCGACTTCTCGCGTCCGACGAAGAGCGGCACAACCATCTGAGGGAAGACAACAATGTCTCTCAGCGGCAACACCGACATCATCGGATTTGAATTAGTTGTACGTTTCTGAATCATCTAAATCCTTACTGCTAAAAAATACACTACGTAAGTTACTACTTGGGGACGCTTGAAAAAAAATCAAGGGCGCCAAATATTTAAAAATCGTTTCTATACTGTATCAAAAGTAAAAGGCCCCTCGCCTTAAGCCTTTCAAGATTTTGTGGCTATTTTGGGGACCTTAATCAAGGGATGGTGGATAAACAGACCATCCAAGGAGAAAAAAGGAGGTGCCGAAGCGACCTCCTATTTACCGTTATTTAGTGATGAACTCGGCTTGTCCGTCTCTCATCGTGGAGGCTTTCACCACCACTCTGGCGACGTCTTTTCTGCTCGGAATCTCAAACATAGCAGAAAGGAGTGCATTCTCAATAATGGACCGCAGGCCGCGGGCTCCGGTCTTTCTTTCCTGAGCCATTTTGGCTGCTTCTTTGAGCGCATCCGGTTCGACTTCGAGAACAACGCCTTCCAATTCGAACAATCGTGCGTACTGCTTCAGGACCGCATTCTTCGGTTCGGTCAGAATGCGAATCAGCGCTTCTTCGTCTAGGTCATCCAACGTTGCAATCACCGGGAGACGTCCGACCAACTCAGGAATCAAGCCGTAGCGAACTAGATCCTTAGCTTCAATATCGCGGAGCACTTCGCCTTCGCTTCTATCGTCGGCCCCCTTAACATCGGCTTCAAAGCCGATGCCGCTGCGCTCGGTTCTTCTGCGAATGATCTTATCCAAACCTTCAAATGCGCCGCCGCAAATGAAGAGGATGTTCGAAGTATCGACCGGAATATTGTTTCCCTGAGGATGCTTTCTTCCGCCGGTAGCCGGAACATTGGCAACGGTACCTTCAACGAGCTTTAACAAAGCCTGCTGAACGCCTTCGCCGGATACGTCGCGGGTAATAGACGGGTTCTCACTCTTGCGGGCAATCTTATCGATTTCATCAAGATAGATAATGCCCATCTGAGCGCGTTTGAGGTCCATATTGCAGCTTTGCAGAAGCTTCAGGATCACGTTTTCGACGTCTTCACCGACGTAGCCGGCTTCTGTCAGAGTCGTTGCATCTGCAATTGCAAAAGGAACATTCAGCATTTTGGCCAAACTTTGAGCTAAAAGCGTCTTGCCGGAACCTGTCGGACCGATAAGAAGAATGTTGCTCTTCTGAATCTCAACTTTTTCGTCGGAATCATCTCCGATGAATTTGCTTCTAAGACGTTTGTAATGGTTATAAACCGCAACAGAAAGAACCTTCTTCGCCTGTTCCTGACCGATCACATATTGGTCAAGATTGGCATAAATTTCTTTCGGCGTTGGCAGTTCTCCGTACAAAATCGGATCCTGCTTTTCTGCCTCTTCTGCTTCGGCTTCTTTAGCGGAGGCTTCGGAACCTGCGTTCTTATTGTAAGCTTCGAGATATTGGTAGCGCTTCAAAGCTTCTTCAATCACACCGGAGTAACGAGCAAGCTCTTCAGTACATTCTTTACAAATGTACTGATCTCCGATGTTTGACTTATAAATTTCAGAGTACTGTCCCTTTTTGGCTCCGCAAAAAGAACAGACGGGTCCCTCTTTGTTATCGCTCATAACTTCCTTAAATCTTTAATCCGCAAAATCAATTATTTCTTTCTAATGATTTGCTCGGAACGTTTTCTAAATACGCCGTCGATAATTCCGTATTCCACTGCCTGTGCGCTGCTCATGAAATTATCGCGTTCGGTGTCGACCGCAATCTTTTCAATGGACTGGCCGGTATGTTCGGACAGGATTGTGTTCAAACGGCTGCGCAACTCCAAGATTTCTTTCGCCTGAATTTCAATGTCTGCAGCGGGTTCGTTTGTACCGCCGGAAGGCTGATGAATCATGATGCGGGAGTTCGGCAGTGCAAAGCGTTTGCCCTTCGCACCTGCAGCAAGCAGGAACGCACCCATGGAAGCAGCCATGCCTAAGCAAATGGTGGAAACATCTGGCTTGATGAACTGCATCGTATCGTAAATGGAAAGACCGGCGTAGACGCTTCCTCCGGGGGAATCGATATAGAGCGAAATATCCTTATCCGGATTTTCGCTTTCCAGGAACAGCAGCTGAGCAACGACCAAATTGGCGCTCTGATCAGTCACCGGTCCTACCAGGAAGACTACGCGATCGCGTAACAGGCGGGAGTAAATGTCAAAAGATCTCTCTCCGCGTCCGCTCTGCTCGATAACCATCGGTATAAGTGCAGAATTAAAGTTTGAAAAGTCGGGCATACGCGTCTCCGTGGTTTGTAGTAGTTTTCAATGACAAACGGCAAGGACTAATGAGTACCTTGCCGACTTGTTTGTATTTTTCAGAGGCATTTTATTGCCTCTGACGCCTGAAATTGATTAAGCCTGCTGACCGCGACCCATCAGGTTTTCAAAAGAGATCGGTTCTTTCTTGACCTGAGCGTTCTTCAGGATCCAAGCGACGACATTGTTTTCCACAACAACCGCGGCAAGCTCAGCTTTGTGCTGAGGGTTGTTGAGGTACCAATCAACGACTTCTTTCGGATCTTCATAGCTCTTGGCGATGTTGTCGGCCAAAGCTTTGATCTGTTCATCAGTAGAAGTAATCTTTTCTTTCTCAACAATAGCGCTGATTTGCAGTCCAAGACGAACTCTCTGCTCAGCTTGGTCAAGCATGGCGTTGGCAGGAATGCTGTCGTTGGGGAGGTTAATTCCCTGAGCCTTCATGTTTTCGATGGCGTCGTGGACCAGAGCCTCTCTCTGTTCTTCAACAGCAGCGTGCGGAACCGGGAACTTGGCAACGGACAGAAGAGCATTCATGGCGCTCTGCTTAGTACGTGCTTCAAGACGAGCTGTCACTTCGCGCTGGAGGTTTTCTTTAACGTCAGCCTTGAGTTTGTCGATACCATCGTTAACGCCGAGGTCTTTTGCGAACTTGTCGTCAAGGGCGGGAAGAATTTCTTCGTCAACTTCTTTCAGCGTAACTTCGAACTGAACTTCCTTGCCGGCAAGGTTCTTGGCAGGATAGTTTTCAGGGAAAGTCAGGTTGAAAGTCTTGGTTTCGCCGGCTTTCATACCGCGAATCGCGTTTTCGAATTCGGGGAGCATTCTGCCCTGGCCGAGAGCGAAAGCGTAGTCTTTAGCTGTACCGCCTTCGAAAGCAACGCCGTCAAGAGTGCCCTTGAAGTCAACGATAACGCGATCGCCGTCAGCAGCAGTCTTGTCAGCCTTTTCGAAAGTGGCGCGCTGTTTGCGCATAACGTCGAGTGTCTTTTCAACGTCAGCGTCTGTCAGTTCGCATTCGTATTCTGTAACGGAAGCGTCTTTCATGTCAGGAACTTCGACGTCAGGGAAGACTTCGAAAGTAGCTGTGAAGGACATTGTGTCTTCATTTTCAGGAGCGCCTTCGGTCGGAGCGATATCCGGGTAGCCGGAGACGTGGTATTTGCCTTCCTGAACTTTTTCAACGAAAGCGGCAGAAACGAGTGTGTTGATTGCATCAAACTGAATTTCCTGACCATAAGCGGCTCTGACCATAGCGGCAGGAGCATGGCCGGGACGGAAACCGTGGAATTTAGCTTTCTTTGCTTTTTCGCGAAGAGCTTTAGCAACACGAGCATCGAGTTCTTTACGAGAAATCGTCAGCTCAATGGTGCGCTGAAGAGGATTCGGCTTAACTTCTTCGGCTTTTGTTTCTTCAGCCGGAGCTGCTGTGGCTTCTGTTTTTTCCTCTACCTTTTCTTCTACTTTGGTTTCTTCTGCCATTTAAATATTTCCTTTCCGGATATGCCCGAAGGGGGCTTGTTTATAGAGTGGAGAAGCAGTGCTTCCCTGTTTGATCGTCGGATTATAACTGCAAATGAACGAGATACAACTTAAAACATGTAAAGTTTGATGAAATTTATAGCTATTGATTATCATTATCAATTAGGAAAGAATTTAGCAGTATTTACGATCATTTTTTCCTTATCTTTAGAAATTCAACTTGAACGTTAGTTGAAAAGGTTCTTCACACCACGAATAGAATCGAAAAATTTTGAAGAGGTTTTACTCAAAAGACGAATTGCAGTATCGGGCAAACTTCATCTCTTATATGTGTTACACGAAAGTTTCTTGATGTCCTCCTGCCCTGCCTCATTTGTGGAAGAATTTGCCTAACGCTAATAGTTAGCTCACAAATTTTTACGCTCATTTTGATTTTACTTAGGTATAAATACCTAGAAACTTTCCCTAGTTCAGATATAATTCATTTGACGAAATACCTCATAAAGGAGTCCGCGATGTATAGAGACAGTGCTAAAGCCCGCGTCGCTGCACGGGACCTTAGAAGACAACAGGTCAAGTTATTTAAGCTTGGTGCAACCATCACTCTTTGTGCTTTTTTGATCTCTCAGCTGGCAGATATGATCTTCTAGCGACGTTTCAAAAGATATTTTTTCTTTTACAAACAAGGCACTCGAGAGTGCCTTGACTTGTTTCTGCGTTGAGCCCTGCAAAAGTTTTTGTTTTGTGTATAATTCAGTCTTCTCAGCACAGGGGAATCGCCAAGCTGGTTAAGGCACCGGATTCTGATTCCGGCATTCGAGGGTTCGAATCCTTCTTCCCCTGCCACCCCCCCTCCTTTGAATAATCTCAAAACTCTTGGAAACCGCCGCCTATACTTATCTTATTCCGGTGATCTGCCTTATCTGTTCCTACTCTATCCTTGGCGAAAAACGCACTGTTTGGTCCGCCAGCGGAGCGTTCCTTGTGCTCTTCGGACTCGTTTTGTCTCAATTAGATTCTTCTGTTTTGAAGAAAAAGTTTCTAAAAGCTTGAAAGCCGTTAAGCAGCAAAAATCTAAAAAATTCATCCAAAATGCAAAAAGGACTTTTCGCGAAGTTCGCTCCTTCAACTAACTCCAGGAAAAGTCCTTCTGCTTTGGAATGCTCTCAGGCTTCTTTGAGCATCTCTTCCGTCAGTGCGACGGCTCGCTGAGCCGCCTCTTTAAAGAAGGATTCGTAAGAAACAGGTGCGTGGCCGGAAGCATCATCGGAAATAGATCGAATCACAACAAACGGGATTTCATTGACAAAGCACACCTGACCGATGGCCGCGCCTTCCATTTCTACAGCTTCGGCTCTAAAGAAATCACGAATCCAAGCTTTACGGTCCGTATCGCAGACAAATTGGTCGCCGGAAGCAATCACGCCGGTTTCAGTATGAATGCCTAATTTCTGTGCCGCTTTCTCAGCTTTTGCGACCCAGAGAGGATCGGCATCAATGAAGACCTTATTAATTCCGGAAATTAAACCTTTGGGATCGCCGACGCCAGACGTGTCCATATCGTGCTGGCAGACTTGAGATGCAATGGCAACTTCACCGAGCTTAAGGTTAGGAGAAAGTCCTCCCGCCACACCTGTATTAATAATGGCTTTCACACCGAACTTCAAAACCATCGTCTGCGCACAAACGGCGGAAAACACCTTACCGACCCCGCTCACTGCGGCGACGACATCCGTACCGTGCAGCTTTCCGCTGTAAAAATCAACGCCCGAAATTCTGGTTACAGTCACGTCCTGAAGCCTTGCCTTCAAAGCCTCAAGCTCAACCTTCATCGCTCCGATAATGCCAATCATTCAGTTAGCTCTCTGAAATTAATCAAAAGGAAGCGGTTCGCCCTTGCCGTTAAAGAGCGGAAGTTTTTCGAGATAAGAAATATCTGTTCTGGAAGCAGCATCGCCTTCGGCTAAAACGGCCATCTTGCCGACAACATCGGCACCCGCAGCGGCAGCAATTTCTTCCAAAGCCTGGAGGCTGCGTCCGGTAGAAATGACATCGTCAACGATCAAAATGCGTTTGCCGCGCATCTGTTCCATCTCTTCCTGATCAACATAAAGTTTCTGGTCTTTCTCCGTAGTAATGGATTTCACACCAACGCAGATGGGGTTGTCCATGTAGAGTTTTCGGCCCTTTCTAGCAACAATATAGTGTGCATCACCGTTCTGACGGGCCATTTCCTGAACCAGAGGAATGCTCTTGGCTTCGGCAGTTAAAAGGAAATCATATTTAGGAGCTCTTTCCAAAAGAGCAGCTGCGCAATTAACAGTCAGCTCGGTATCGCCGAGAATTAAAAAGGCTGCAATGCAAAGATCTTGATTAATAGGGCAGAGTTTCAGGGCACGTTTGGTACCGGCCACTTCAATATCGTAATAGCGCATCTATATCTCCCAGCGGAACAAGCACGAATAGGCGGGTATCCTACTTCAAAACACCTATAACTGCGATGATCCGCTCTCGTTAATACAGGGTTTTCCTTAGTGAAAAAACGAAGTTTTTTGTAATCGAAGAATACAATATTTTTATAGTCTGGAACGGGCCAAAAGCCTGTATGAGACTAACCAAATCCTCAAGGGTCGTACCGGACTCCATTGAAAAAAGAACACTAAACAAATGGTGTGCTTCGGCAGTAAATCGAGAGCAAATGAGCTTTCGGTTTCATTCGACCTAACTAACACTTTTTATTCTCTAATCTCTAGGAGTAACTATTGTGACCTTTAAACTCTTAAGCAAAGCTGCCCTCGCAGTCGCTGCCATAGACCAGTTGCTTTCTGCCGCCTCCGCCGCATATAAATCCGAGTACAAGCTCAGCGTTGTACCCGGCGCCTCCTCCGGCTGGGGCCAAACCGCAACCTTCTTTGCCGACTGCGTCAGACAGAAATCCAACGGCCGAATCAACATCAAACCGTATTTCGGTGCTCAGCTGATGGCAGGCAAGCAAACTTCCGAACTTTTGCTCGTTCGCCGCGGAGCAATTGACTTTGCTTTAGCTTCCACCATCAACTGGTCTCCTCAAATCAAAGAATTAAACCTCACCGCCCTTCCCTTCTTTGTCGCCAACAATCCGGATCGCTATAAAGCTATCGACGCTATTGAAGCCGGAAAATCCGGAAAGATGCTGGAAAAAGCCATCGAAAAAACCGGCGTTAAGTTCCTCGGCTGGTCTGAAAACGGCTTCCGTGAATTAACTACGAGCAAAGGCCCGATCGAAAAACCGGAAGATATGAAGGGTATGAAGTTGCGCGTATGCGGTACCCCGATCTTCATTGACATCTTCTCGTCCCTTGGCGCCAACCCTCAGGCTATCAACTGGTCTGAAGCTGTGACCGGCTTCCAGCAGGGCATCGTCGATGGTCAGGAAAACCCGACTAACGGCATTAACGTCCCGACTAAAGTTTGGCAGTGGCACAAGTACTCCACCGATTGGCATTACATGATCGACCCGTTGTTCTTCACTGCCAACATGAAAGTCTGGAAGGAATTCTCTCCGGAAGATCAGAAGCTTATTCTCAGCTGCGCTACCGAAGCTGAAAAATACGGCAAAGCCCTTTCCCGTCTGAGCAACGACAACGGTCAGGCTTATGAATACCTCAAGAGCATCAATAAGCTCCCTGCTGTCACCAATCCGAAGGAAGAACTTAAGAAAAACGGCATGACCGTGACGGAGTACACACCTGAAATGATCAAACGCTTCTATGAAGCCACAGCCGGTGTCCGTGCTGACTGGACTCAGAAGATCGGCCCGAATGTCGTCAAAGCTGCCGAAGAAGACATGCAGGCTGCCAAGTAATTTTTGAATTACTCAGCGACACGCCGTGTGCGGCTCCGGCCGCACCGGCTTTACCACAAATAAATATAAGAAGAACAACTATGCTTCATTTCCTCAACACCCGATTTGAAGAGCTCCTTGGGTCATTTCTCTTAGCAGTCATGGCCTGCATTGCCTTCATCAACATCATCATCCGTTACTGCACAAACCTGTCATTTTCTGCTTCCGAGGAACTGACAGTAAATTTCTTTGTGTGGATCGTACTGCTCGGCACTTCGATTGCGTTCCGAGAAAGCAGCAACTTCACGATGAATCTGCTTTACAGTATTACCCACGGATGGCTGCGCAAAACGCTTTACTTCTTCGGCGTAATTTGCTCACTGGCTTTCTTCGTCATGCTGGTTTACTTAGGTGCGATTGAGGTTATTGACGAAATTGAACTAAACGTTTCCTCTGAGTCTCTGGATATTCCGGTTTGGCTCTACACCATAGCCACGCCGCTTTTCTCGGCGCTCATTATTGTCCGAATTCTTCAGCGCACTGTTGAAGATATTCAGAAACAGAACTTCTAGGAGGAGATCATGCTTAATTCGCTGATGTCCGATCCCGGACTGGTTCTGCTGATTCTTTTTATTTTCATGCTGGTGTGCAGAGTTCCGATTGCCATCAGTCTTGGACTTTCTGCCGCCATCGTCAGCTGGCTCTTTGACATGGGCATCGACATGCTGCCCTACAACTTCTTTGCCGGCGTCGCTAAAGTTCCTTTGTTAGCTATTCCCTTCTTTATTTTGGCCGGTTTCATTATGGAAAGCGCCGGCATCGCCGCGCGTATTGTGCGTCTTGTCGAAAACCTCGTCGGCGACATGACCGGCAATGCCGGA
>OBYS01000984.1_pt1 | contig 11460 bp, 8 predicted proteins | sample 1476791 | NCBI WGS metagenome assembly OBYS01 (sample SAMEA2580205, study PRJEB22360) | human gut metagenome | biome: human gut; feature: human-associated habitat; material: faeces | place: Denmark | collected 2008/2010
TAGGGTACTAATTAAATACCAACGTTTTTTCCCAAGTTGAGCACCATATTTTTCTAACATAGAAATACCATAAAAAATTTGGCGACCACTGACCATCAACGTAACCAACGCAACACTTAAAGGCGAAAAAGGCATAACTAATGCAGCAGCCGCAATAAATTCAACGGAGCCTGCATAAATGAGTGCTGCCATTGCCACTGGGAACCAAACACCGAATCCAAGTGCTTTCATGTAAATGCCGTATGCTATGCCTAAAAATAAAAAGCCGGCAAGCATTGGCATGCTGTAAGGAAATGCCGCTTTTGCTGCGGCTTTGATGGGATTTTCTGTCACTACTTCTGACATATTGACCTACTACAACTCTAAAACAGACAAACCAGGTAAGGTCGAAAAACTTTGTGCTTTTACTGTTTGATGGAAATCTTCGATATAAGCTAAATTAGCATCTTCTTTACGAATCGCGGCATAGAGGTTACTGTACAACCCTTCTTCTGTAATTTTGCGTGCTACCACATACCCTTTTTCTAAATAAGGTAATGCCGCCCAATAAGGCACGGTAGCAATGCCTCGACGACTCGCTACTAACTGGATCAAGGCGATCGTTAGCTCCGTTGTACGACGTGGCGGATTAATACCTTTTGGTTTCAACACTTGACGATATAAATCCAACATATCATCAGGCACGGGATAGGTTACCCAAGTTTCTTCAGCGAAATCTTCCGCCTGCCAAACCTCTTTATTGGCTAATGGATGATCTTTCGAACAGATCCCCACCATTTCATAAGAAAACAAAGGCTTAAATAAAACATCATCATTTTGTTCAACTTCAGACACAATCGCCCAATCTGCACGATGAGACAATAGCAATCCTACAGGATCGGTATGGAACCCCGACACAATATCCAATTCTACCAAGCTCCAATGCTGACGAAATTCATCCATCGAAGGCATTAACCAGTCGAAACAGGTATGACACTCCACCGCAATTCTTAACTGCCCTGCATCACCGTGTTTTACGCGTGCGAGCTCACGTTCTGCATCAACCACTTTCGGAAGAATTTCATTGGCAAGACGAATCAAACGATCGCCAGCTGCGGTAAAACGCAATGGATTACTTTTACGCTCAAAAAGAGGTAAACCAAATTGCTCTTCCATTAACTTAATTTGGTGAGAAAGTGCTGATTGTGTTAAATAAACACGCTTTGCCGCCATAGAGACGCTGCCCGTTTCCTTTAAAGCAAGCAGGGTTCTTAAGTGACGAAGTTCAAGAAATGTGGGTTTCATTAGAATAATTCATAAAGTTATAGCATTAGATGAGCTACATGATAACGCAAATTAAATTTGTCGAAAAGAAAGTGCGGTCAAAAACGTTGATATTTTTGACCGCACTTAAGTCGCTTATTTATCTAATTGAACGGGAAGAAATAAGCTCAATGGCCGTTTTTTCACAATTTGACAAACTTCATGCCAAATTGGCCACCAGCTATCAATTTCCGCATTCAAAGAACGCAGTGCAACCCAAAGCGTTAATGAAAAACTGACAATTAAATTCACCAAACCAATTAACAATACAAAACCAATGCATTGTAAAAGCAATGAATAGGTGAAATGTCCGCTCACAGCAATATAACCTACATTCGCAGATGAAAATGCCACATGACGAATATCTAACGGAAGGTGCGTTAAGTAACCCACCACACCCGTAATACCAAGCAGCATACCAAAGCAAAGGTTACCAATTAGCGATCCATAATTCTCATGCATATAATTAGCAAATTTCACGCGAGTCTTCTCAGACATTAATTTTTTCAATAACGGATGTTGGGCTAAACGCATACGCATATTCAAATAATTGCTTCGGTTATCAAAATAGCCCGAAATAATCCCTGAGCAAAATAACCATACACCTGCAATGGCTGCAAACCATAAGGTTCCCGCAAAAGGATCAATACTATGCAACTGATAAGCGATTTGATCAGCATTCATCAATGGCTCACCTGTTTTATATTCGTAACCAAAAGCAATCAATGCGGCTAAACCCATCGCAATGAGCACATTGCCTAGTACCGCAATACTTTGAGAGCGAAATACATCCACTAATAATTGAGCTAATTTCATATTGACTGTTTTACCTTGAGGCGTTTTTTCAACTGCTTCAGCAAAGCGAGCGGCTGTCATGGCTGGCTGTTTGGTTGCCACCGTGAAATGCAGCATAAAGATCACCATGAAACCTAAGCCGTAATTTAAACCTTCTGCAATCCCTTTCCAGACTTTGTCATCAATGATGCTACCTAGATAGGTTTTAAATAACGCCATTAGTGCAATTAACACTCCACCGCCCGCTGCAGAATAAAACATTGCCCAATACTCTTTTTTATCTCGAGTAATGTAATGCTCGCCGTGATCGCCCGCATTCTGCGTAACACTACGAGCCATTAATCCTGAGCTTTGTTTCCATAGTCGAGAAATACTATGACGTTCCGCTGCCGCACGGGCAAAACAACCGGTTAATAATAAGATTCGACGCGGTAAATAGCGATTTGAAACAAAAATCGCCATCAAGGTTTCTAATCGTTCTAAAGTCTGGGAAAGACGTTCCAATAAATACGCCGTATTTAAGGACGATCCCACTACTGCCCCACGTTTCTGTAAGCCAATAATCAATGCCTTACATTGATCAAACATTACCTGTAAATGGCTATCATCAAAAACTGTTGATTGACGACGTGCCTCTACCCAATCAACCACTTCATGATGCAATGCCACAAAAGGTGAATCCGCATTCAACAGAGAGGGCTCCATTCGCATCAGCTCAGGATCCATATCTTCAGCTGCAATCCAAATTGAAAGCATTTCAATGGCAAATAGCCCTTCACTTTCAATATGATTTTTTAACCGCTCACGATCTTTTTGTTCTGTATAACGGGTTAAAACGCCAAATACGCCTCGCCACGTTTTTAATGGGACGGCATCAATCCAGCGTGCATCATTTTTATCACTGAACAATAAATAAAAAATATCACGTAAATCATTAATATCTTTAAAAGACGGGTTAAAACGCTCATAAATACGCGTTTTCATTTCCTGTCCAAAACCGCCACGCGTAAGAATACCACTACTAATAAACAACGGGTAAAGACGTAAATCACATAACCAACCACATAATAATTTCGAAACAGAACAGCCTAATTCTTTATCGTTCTTTAAGATAAACTTAAACAAATGCAAGGTTGGAGAAATTTTTTCTGTAGGGCTACTACGTAATAATTGGCACAGCCCTTCCACAAGACCAAAGGCATCATTTTCCTCGACTTTATTACGCAAAAATTGCGGTAAAGCATCAGGTTTTATCATGCTTTCCTCCTTCAATCGTTTATATTCAAAGGGCAATATTATACAGATCTATTAGAAAAAGAAAAAATAAAAATGAGAGGAAAAGTGCGGTCAATTTTAAAAGGATTTTAAAAGAAAAGGCGTATGTTTCCATACGCCTTTAAATTGATATTATTTCTCTTTCTTCAGCAAGAAAATACCTTGTTCAGAGAAATTCACATAAGCTTGTTTGAGATCGGCATTAAAATCTTCTGGTTTGGTGTTAATGAGCAATTCTTTGCCTGCCCAAATTGCCACTACTTCCCAGTGGTTACCCATATAGACTGCACTCTTGATTTCACATTGTTGTGCTGCTTCGCCTTCTGCTTTTAAGTAAATTGCTTCAGGACGTACGCCCACTAAGCATTCACCATCCGGTAAATTGAATTGCGCCGCATTACTTAATGGCAATTTGTAGCCATTCACATCAATGGTGTTATTCTCCAATTTACCTTCAAAGATGCTCGATTCGCCCATGAAGTTTGCAAGGAATAAAGAATTTGGACGCAAATAAAGCTCTTTTGCCGGGGCTTTTTGCATAATTTTACCTTTATTCATCACGATAACTTCATCGGATACCGCAAACGCTTCAGTTTGGTCGTGAGTCACATAAAGTGAGGTAATACCTAAACTTTGTTGTAATTCACGGATTTTTTCACGCATAGAACGACGTAAGTTGGCATCCAAGTTACTTAATGGCTCATCAAAAAGTAATACTTTTGGTTTTAAGACTAACGCACGCGCTAAAGCGACACGTTGTTGTTGACCACCCGAAATCTGATCCACAAAACGATCCTCAAAACCCGCTAAGTCAACCAACTCTAACGCTTCTTTTACACGTTTAGCGCGTTCTTCTTTCCCTACGCCTTGCATACGTAAACCATAGCCCACGTTATCCCCGATACTCATGTGTGGGAATAACGCATAAGATTGGAATACGATACAAATATCACGGTTTTGAATAGATGATTTGGTTACATCTTCACCATCAATAAAAATTTGACCTGAAGTTGGATTTTCTAAGCCTGCCACTAAACGTAACACAGTGGTTTTACCACAACCAGATGGACCTAATAAGGTCACCATGGTGCCACGTTTAATGGTTAAATCTAAATTATCAATGACTGTGGATTTACCAAAAGATTTGGTGATATTTTTTAATACTAAGAAATCATTATTACTCATAATATTTACCTACAACTTAACGAGTTAATTCATTTTTTTCGCTTTAGAACGGGAAATTCGGGTATCACCCACAATCCAGTCAAAGAATAAAATAATAGCCATCATCACGATGATTAAAATTGAACCGTATGCGATAGCAACACCATATTCACCATCTTCTACACGGTTTAAAATATAGGCTGTTGCCACACGTGTATCAGCGGTGACTAAGAAGATAATCGCACTCACGGTAGTCATCGCACGAACGAAGCTGGTGACCAAGGCTGAAAGTAACGCTGGTTTTAACAATGGTAAAACGATAAACCATAATGTTTTCCATGAGCTACCTTTTAAAGAAAGAGACGCTTCATCGAGTGATTTATCTAATTGACCAAGACCTGCGATGGCTGCACGCATACCGATTGGTAAATCACGCATCACCATTGAAATGATCACGATAATGCTTGTACCTGTAATGTAAAGTGGCGCATTGTTAAAGGCTAAAATATAAGATACCCCTGCAACGGTTCCTGGTACCGCAAAACAAAGCATAGTTAAGAACTCAAGGGATTTTTTACCTTGGAAATCTTTACGCACCACAATATACGCAATTAATAAACCAAAAAGTGCGGTCAATGGTGCGGCAATTCCTGCATAGATTAAGGTATTAATCAATGATGGCCATGCCCCATCACTTAAACCTTGGCCGAATAACATCGCATAGTTTTTCAAGGTTAAGGTGTAATCTACGCCCCAGTTTACGGTGAAACTACCGTAGAAAATACTGCCGTATAACGCTAAGTTAAAGAGTACCCAGAAACCAAGCATACCGATGATGGTATATTTCAAGCCGGTTGGTAAATCTTGTACATCACCACGATAGGATTTGCCTGAAACGGTCACATAAGAGCGGTTACCAATCCAAATATATTGGATGATAAATACGGCCAATGAGAAGATTAAAAGCATCGAACCTAAGGTACTTGCTGAAGCATAATCTAATTGTGAGCCTGCGATATAGAAGTAGATTTGTGTCGCAATGACGTCAAAGCTACCACCCAATACCAATGGGTTACTAAAATCCGCTAAGGATTGGATAAACACGATTAAGAATGAGTTTGCCAATGCTGGGCGTAGTAATGGGAAAATGATATTGAAGAATGTTTGGTAACGATTTGCACGCAAGGTGTAAGACGCTTCTTCAATTGATGGGTGAACAGATTTTAATGCCCCATCTAAAATCATGAATGAAATCGGTGCAAAAGCAAGAATCTGTGCAATGGCAATCCCGTTAAAACCGTATAGCCAGTTGTGGTTCTCAAATCCAAATGTTGAAGCTAAGAACTCCGTCACATAACCAGAACGGCCAAGCATTAATGTTACCCCTAACCCCACAACAAACGGTGGAGTTACGATTGGTAAAATAGAGAAAATTTTACCAATGAATGCCGTTCTACGAGCAATACGGGTGGTATAAAGTGCAAATGCCAAACCGAAAATCGTTGATACGACACCTACAAAGCCTGATAAGAATAGCGAGTTACTAATCACACGTACAATGTAGCTTTGAGTCAAAATTCGCATCACTTGTTGTGGTGCAAAAGTATCACCGTCATAGAACATGGATACAAAGATCGCTAATGTTGGATAAACGATGAAGAAGAAAATTAATAAGATAATGCAAAGTAAAGAGGCAATAATAAATTTATCCCCTTGCATCACTTTTAATTTTGCGAAAGAAAACGTCGCCAATGCGGTTAAACTCGCGATTAATACAATCACTGAATAACCCATGCTGACTTTACAAATTGTTGCACTGACAAAGATAAATAATGTCGCGGCTGCAATAAGATACAGCTCAGCTTTCGCTTGTGTATCCTTCGGCAATTTAAGAAGTGGCATCAAACCGTATAAAAGAACCGGTAAAAACCATAATGCCGTAATATTTAATGAAGACCACCCCATTGCACCTAGGTATTCATCGCTTGTGCTTTCAAACAAGCCATAATCTAAAGCATGGGAAGGCAGAAGAAGAAATGCAATCACTGCAAGAATTATCCAAAAGTTAGCGGATTGGATAATAGGAAGTTTATTTGCGTTCATACAACCTCGCATAAAAGAAAAAAAGCGAAATAATATAATAGCTATTATTTCGCTATGTATACATCATTATTTTGCTAATTTTACATCATCGACCCATTTTGTGATCAACCGTTTGCGTAAATCACTTGAGCCGTATTTGTCAAAATCATAATTAATTAAATTGATGGATTTAAAATCGAGCGCATAAGGCGATTGCTCAGCAGTGCTATTGGTTAAAATAGAATACGCTTCCCCTTTCTTCCAGGTTAACTCTTGTGCTTCTTTTGATAACGCCCAATCCACAAATAATTTCGCATTTTCAAGGTTTCTTGCACCTTTAATAATGCTCACGCCACCAATTTCATAGCCTGTACCTTCGCACGGTACAACTAATTCTACTGGTGCACCTTTGGCTTTCTCTAAAGAATATTCATGTAAAAAACCAATCCCAATTGCAGTTTCACCACGTGCCGTATTACGGGTTGCTGTGTTACCGGATTTGGTATATTGGGAAACGTTTTTATTGAGTTCTTTGAGATATTTGAATGCTTCATCCTCGCCCCAAAGTTGGATATAGGTGGCTAATTGTGTATAACCTGTTCCAGAACTTTGTGGATCAGCTGCTTGGATCTCATTACGGTACGCAGGATCGGCTAGATCTTTCCAACATTTTGGTGTCGGCAAATTGAGTTTTTTCAAACGTTCTGGGTTAATACCGAAGCCTAATACACCGAGATAAATCGCGGAGGAATAGTTGCCTTTAATTTTAGCTGGGTCTCTAAACTGTTCAGGAATTTGTGCAAGATTTGGTGACTTATACGCTTCAAGTAAGCCCATTTCACCCGCTTGAGAATGCGGATCAAGCGTACCGCCATACCACACATCCCCTTGAGGGTTATCTTTTTCAGCATCAATTTTGGCTAAAATTGTGCCTGTACCACCACGGATAAAACTAGTTTTGATTCCGTATTTTTTCTCAAAAGCCATGGTTTCTTGCTCGCACATCGTATTTTGTGCACTACAATAAACCACTAAACGACCTTCTGCAGCAGATGCGTGAGCACTTAGCAACACGCCACCAAATACAACACCAGAAAGTGCTAAAGCAACGTTAGACATTTTCATTGGTCCACTCCTGTGTTTATAAAATAAGATGAGCTAATACGCTCATCGTAGAAACCCACGTAAAAATCTATCTAGTGGGGCTAAAATGGTAAAAGTGCGGTCAAAAAATCTCATGTTTTTCAACCGCACTTTAAACATTATTTCGCTAATTTAACGTCTTGAACCCATTTTTCAATTAAGGCTTTGCGTTGTTCAGTTGCACCGTATTTTTCAAAGTCATAATTGATCAGGTTAAGTTTATTTGGATCAAACGCAGTTGGCGATTGTTCCGCTGTGGTGTTGGTTAAGATTTGTAAAGAATCACCTTGTTTCCACGCTAACTCTTGACCTTCTTTAGATAATGCCCAATCCACGAATAATTTTGCGTTATCAATGTTACGCGCACCTTTTAAGATACTTACGCCACCTAACTCGTAACCAGTACCTTCACAAGGCACCACTAATTCCAACGGCGCACCTTGACGTTTTTCAAGTGCGTAATCGTGTAAGAAACCGATGCCTACCGCAGTTTCACCACGTGCCGCATTACGAGACGGAGTGACACCTGATTTGGTGTATTGAGATACGTTTGGATGTAATGCTTTTAAGAAATCAAAGGCTTTTTCTTCGCCCCAAAGTTGAACGAAAGTAGCCAACGCAGTGTATGCTGTACCAGCACTTTGTGGGTCAGCAATTTGCACTTCGCCTTTTAAGCGAGGATCCGTTAAATCTTTCCAGCATTTTGGTACTTCTTTAATACCTAATTTTGCTAAACGCTCGGTATTCACACCAAAACCTAAGATACCCATGTAAATAGCGGATACATAATGTCCTTTGGTTTTCGCTGGATCACGGAAACGTTCAACAATTTCATCAATGTGTTTAGATTTATAAGGTTCGATTAAACCTAATTCTGCCGCTTGTGCTTGAGGGTCGAATGTACCACCAAACCAAACGTCTGCTTGTGGATTATTTTTTTCTGCTTCAACTTTTGCAAAAGTACTGCCTGAACCGTTGCGAATAAATGAAGTTTTCACATCATATTTTTCGCCAAAGGCTTTCGTTGTCGTTTCACAAAGAATATTGGTCGCACTACAATACACCACTAAACGCCCTTGAGCATTAACGGCTGATGATGTCATGAAGCCTGCAGCTAAAAGTGCGGTTGAAATGGAGAGAGAAATTTTATTCATTTTCATCGTACACTCCTCATAAATAACACTGATGAAATAATAAAAACGAGCACATCGTAAGCGCAAACGAAAAAAAATTCCGTGAACTACTTCACAAATTTAAAAAATTTAAATAAAAAAGAAAGGTGAATTTAAACTGATTTTTCTTTATAATCCCACTAATTTTTACCTTCCGTTTTTTGAGGACGTTTTATGTCAAACTCATCTTGTATCATCATTGCTATCACGGGGGCATCCGCTTCAGGGAAAAGCTCCATTGCATCTACCGTTCACAAAGAACTTTGTAATGAATTAGGTTGCCAAGAAATTGGCATCATTGCAGAAGACAGCTACTACAAAGCTCAAAGTCATTTGGAAATGAGTGAACGTGTGAAAATGAACTATGACCACCCGAATTCAATGGACAGAGATTTACTCATTCAACACTTAAAAGACTTAAAAAACGGAACTGCCGTGGATATTCCGGTCTATAGTTATGTTGAACACACCAGAACAGGTGAAACCAAACACTTCACGCCGAAAAAAATTGTTATTTTAGAAGGGATCTTATTGCTTACTGATGAGCGAGTTCGCCAATTAGCCGATATTTCAGTCTTCGTGGATACACCATTAGACATTTGTTTTATCCGTCGTTTACAACGTGATATGGAAGAACGTGGTCGTTCACTACAATCTGTGATTGATCAATATCGTGCAACTGTGCGCCCAATGTTCATGCAATTTATCGAACCATCAAAACAATATGCGGATATCGTGATTCCTCGTGGTGGTAAAAACCGTATTGCGATCAATATGTTAAAAGCTCAAATTCTTCATTTGTTAAACCAAAAATAGGAAAAATCATGCGTCTTTGCGATACCGATATCGAACGCTATCTAGATGATGGCATTATTTCTTTAACGCCTCGTCCTGAAAATGATAAAATCAATGGTGCGACCATTGATGTGCGTTTAGGCAATTCATTTCGCGTATTTCGTGAACATTCCGCGCCTTATATTGATTTAAGTGGACCGAAAGAAGAAGTCTCTGCTCAACTTGAATCAGTGATGAGTGACGAAATTATTATCGGTGATGATGAAGCCTTCTTCTTACACCCAGGTATGTTGGCGTTAGCGACTACATTAGAGTCTGTGAAACTCCCTGCCAATATTATCGGTTGGTTAGATGGTCGCTCTTCACTTGCTCGTTTAGGCTTAATGGTGCATGTTACCGCTCATCGTATTGATCCAGGTTGGGAAGGTAAAATTGTGTTGGAGTTCTACAACTCTGGCAAATTACCTTTAGCATTGCGTCCAAATATGGTGATTGGTGCATTGAGTTTCGAAGTGTTAAGCGGCCCGGCAGCTCGCCCTTACACCAGCCGTAAAGATGCCAAATATAAACATCAGCAAAATGCGGTAGCGAGCCGAATTAATGAGGATTAATCTATGAAAAAGATCGCAATTAGCCTGTTGATCGTGCTGTTTGCGATCTTTGCTTTTTTTTATGTTCAACTTCAACAAGCTAAGAGTCTTTTGACCGAACAACTGACGAAACGAGATATTCAACTTGAAACGGTAGGTATTAGCCTCTTTCCACAGCCTGTTATTTCCTTAGAAAAGGTTAAATATCACGCGATTTCTGCACAAAAAATTGAAGGAAAATTACCTTTTATTTCACTCGTTTTTGGGAATCCAACGATTGACGAAATTCAAATTCAGCAAGCTCGCTTTACCGAAAATGCATTGAATTCAGCCAATATCCGCATGGTATTTTCAGATTTTGCACTCAAACAATTTTTAAAAAAAGATCTTACTTTTAATGGTAGCAACCATATTTGGGTGAACCTTGAAAAACCTATTTATGGCAACACCGCAACCTTTGATTTTCTTTTTAACAAAGGAAATATCGCCCTTCGTCAGGAAGGCGAATCGCTTATTCAATTTGATGACGTGCAATTCAATCAGCAAAAATTAGGCTATATTGAAATTCATGCTGATTTAACGAAACCACAGAAACTTGCTATTGGTTACATTCGACCAACATGCACCACGAATTGTCTTGCCATACTCAAATTTAGTAGCTATCTGCAAAAAAGTGCGGTCAATTTTTCTGGTAAAAATTTTCCGTTAACACAGTTGTTATCGTTACTTAATTTTCCTCAAACCATGACGGGAACAAGTGATTTTAATGTTCAATTAGCTTTTGCAAATTCAGAATTAGCTCAAGGGAAATTTGATTTTAATGCACGTGATGGTGAGCTTTTAGGACTTAATCTACTGGATATGGCGGCACAGTATTTACCGATTAATTACAACAGTGATTTAACCGCGAGTAGAAATATGAACACGCCTTATGAGCGTTTTGAATCAAGCCTTTCATTCGAAAATCATTTGCTTAAAGTCGATAAAATAAACTTAAAAACAACCGCACTTTTAGCTGAAGGTGCTGGAGCCATTGATTTAGATAATGTACAATGCGACGTCAATTTAACCTTAAGATCCACTAACGAAAAATACAAAAAGCTGGCATTGCCTATTCGCTTTTTCGATAGTTGCTACTCACC
>OBYS01000989.1_pt1 | contig 11347 bp, 7 predicted proteins | sample 1476791 | NCBI WGS metagenome assembly OBYS01 (sample SAMEA2580205, study PRJEB22360) | human gut metagenome | biome: human gut; feature: human-associated habitat; material: faeces | place: Denmark | collected 2008/2010
ATAGAAGCTCACGCGGGCCTTACCCGCTTTGTCCGGCAAGACTTCGGGATTCCAATACAATGTCCGTCGGTAATCTTCTTCTTTCGGCAATATGGAATAGTCAGGGTGATAAAATTCAGCCGGTTTGTTATAACCTTCCAACCAAGTCTTTCTGACTCCTTTCCCACCCTTCACGGAAATCTCTCCTTCCGGATAGGTTTCAATAAAAACAACACAACTGTACATTTCGTCTACTTCCAATGGAGACATTCGTGAATCTGCATAACGACACTTTGCCGACAATTCCTCATTGATATAAATCGACTTGATAGCTTCCAAGCGGAGTGTCTGATATCTGGTCTGATCTATTTCAGTAGCTTGTGTCTGTTCATAATTGATAACGTACAAAGGAGAACGCCCCTTATACTGTAGCCATTCGCCGTTACGATCAACCCTACGTATAAAATTCCGGTTCATACGAATCAACAATTCATGAATATCATCGCCTACATAATCCCCCTTGTCCTGAATATCATCTATTTCCGAAGACACATCGTAATAAGCAACCGACTTAGAACGATTTTCGAAAATGTCTTTCTCGCGACTCCATTTCTTCGCTTTTACAACAACCTCACCCAACCGGTGATTCTTCTCCTGTATGCCCCGTCGCGCCAACGAATCTTCATAGGCATCCATAAAACGATTGTAATCTACATCATTCATAACAACGGTGTCATTTTGAAGTCCCTGTTCAAATTCCGAAGTGTCCCTTCCGGAAACGCTAACTTGCATTTCACCTGCCAAATACCTTACGGGTTGAGGGCTAAAAACTCTATCAAGTATAATCCGGCAATCTTTCTTCTTCCCTTTCTCCATCACCGAAAGAATCAGATTCCATTTGCCTTCGATATTGGTAATGAAGGCAAAGCGCCCCAAACTATCCGTTTCGAGAAGACCGAATGAAGTCATTCCGGATGAAATTTCCTCTTCTCCCCGTTTCGCTAAGAAAGAAGACACTTGCATATTCGGTTTTGGTTTACCCCTAACGAATGAGACGACTTGTCCATGCACTTCTATTCCCTGTTCAGGCATATATTTTAATTCAAATGGCTCTACACCCGCTGCGTACTTCCATTTATAACGTCTCCATCCCTGAACCATCAACAAGCAATCCAAAGCCAACCTATGCTCCATGTCATTCACCTCGAAATAGTAAAGCGGTCGGTGAACATACCCTTTAATCTCCGACATCAGCAATAAATCCACTAACATAGAATGACGACTTTCCACTTCCTCCCACCCGTCACGTATAGAAACTGACATAGGAGTACTCACAGGATTACCTGTCGTATCACGAACTGAAAAATCTAACGTGACACGTTCAAACGGCTGATAACTTTCTTTGCTTTTGCGTACGTCAACTACCAGCAGTTCCGGTTTTCGCGTAAAGACAAGACGGTCGGCAATGATCTGTCCCGCAGTATCGAATAATACAAGTTGTACTACTCCCGGTGTCCATTCCGATTTGTCGAGTTTGAAGGAGACAGGAGTGTTCTTCCCCACATTTAACAGACAAGAATTTAATAGTTTTCCATGAGCAATCACAGCCAAGCCTAATAAGTTTGATGGTGTATATGTATTTTTCTGTACACTGACAGCTATACTATCTTCCGAGGTAAGATTATCAACGTGCAATACATACCCTTGCGAACGGACCTCCGGCAAGTCAAAACGATACTTCTTTCCACCAAGCTCCACTTCGGCTTTGTCAGCGTCTTCACCAGTAGGTATATAAGTAAATACGCCCCGCCCTTCATGTATAGTGGCAAAATGACCGATTTCTTCTTTTCTCCGATTGATAATCCTACCAAAGAGCGTTATGGGATTTCCGTAAGCATCAGTTGCTTCAAAAGCAACCTGTGAAGGAACACCTTTTACCAAATTTCCTCCTTCTGGAAAGAACTTTAAATTAACCTTTTTTGCCTTCATTGCTTTCTTTCTGGTCTGCGGATACTTGTAAACCGCATACTTTTGTATATTTTTCTCTTTATATTCACCCGGATTAGCAGGTTTATCAAAAACAGGAAGAACGCGTGAGAAAATAATCTCCTCCCCAAAATTCAACATATATTTCGTGTAGGCACGGACTTCATAAAAACCGGAATAGAAAGGAAGTTGCGTCAATTCGAAACTGCTGTGACAACGACCGTTCCGTATAGGTAATACTCGTTTTGAAATTATCTCACCACCAGGATTCAACAATTCTACATAGAGTGTTTTACTTAGCTCCGTCGGATGGTTCAGTCCGGGTGTGACGACATAGCATTGAAACCAAATAGGATCTCCCTGATAATAACTGGTATTATCAAAGTGTAAATAGACTTTTTCTTGCGGCAGTACATCCCCAAAATTCTGTATAGCATCGATATATCCGGCTATTTTTTGGACGAGGCTATCAGACGACATCTGGGCTTTCGATGAATATGGCAGTACTGACAATATAAATAGTAAAAGAACGAATATACCACCACGTTCCCAATATCGATCAATCGTATATTCTTGCTCATCAGTCAAGAACAATAGTTCGAGAAAGCCTTTCTTTGTCTCCATATTTTAGATTTTGCCATAAAGATATAAAAAATCACTAACAATCATTGCATTACCATTCATCAAAATCCGCGAAGGACAAATTAAACCATATCGTCGCCTGTTCTTTTAAATGTGACACGGAGTGTCTTATGGAACGGAATAAAACGGGAAACAACAGCAATGATGATTGATATAACCAGCAGATAGCCCAGTATTTCTTTCAGTGCGAGCAATAGACTTTGCTGTTGCAAGGTGGTATATAAAGAATTAGTTGCCAGTTGTGCCGCCTCGGCATTTCCGTGCCCCTGCGCCAGTGCGTTGTTCAAAGATTGGCTATACCGTGACGCTGCCAGTGGGTCGGCAGTCGTTATAGTCTCCGACAAAGAATACATATATTTTTGTTCCAGCCGGTACAGTACATTGCTATAAAACGAAGTAGCCATAATGGGCGTCAATACGGAACGGAAAATAATCAGGAAGAAAGCATTCGACAATAAGAATTTCGGATTCAAATCTTCTACGGCAAACAAGGCGAAAGCTATAATCAAAGTCAACATTCCCAAGCCACGAAAGAATAAGGGCAGGTATAACATTTCATAAGTGCTATTCGGAGAGATGCCGAAATACAGGATACCGAAGAAAATCACAAAGCAACTCATTCCTCCCGCTATCAGAAAGAGGAAACGCCAACGCTGCCAGCGAAACCACCAGAAGCAGATAAACGCACCGACTATATATCCGGGAAGCAGATAGATATAAAGAGAATAGGTATGCGTAGTGTCCACTTTCAGAATAATAGTCAGATAGTTAGTCAATAAAGTGGTTGATGTACTGAAAAACATGACAAGCATCATATAAAGATAGCCGACAATCGCTTTAGCCTGAAATAAGGGTGCAAGACTTACATAAGGTTTCTCCGAATGGCTCTGATACCAGATAAACAAGGCAATCAACATAGGAGCTATGATGATATATGCGCATACCTTGCCGGACGCCATCCAATCGAGCACTTTTCCATAATTGATAACATACATCAACATCAGCAGTCCGGTCGAGATAACAAACATTTCACGAATATGCAAGTCGGACAAGGCAACGGCTTTAACAGGGCGGTTATGACGGAAACAGATGATAACAAATAGAATAGCTATCAAAATCAGCATCATCATAAAATAATACATATATTTCCAGTTATAATAATATGCCAACAGAGCGGTTACCAACATCGAAGCCTGTCCCCCACCGTACACTAACGGATAAAAATAAGAATAAAACTCGCTACGCACATTCTTCCGGCTGAAAATCTTTTGGGCGTAACGGATAAACCACAGCATAAGAAATCCTTTTAAGAAGCCGACGGCAAAACTGCAAACAATCAAAATATCGGCATTCTGCGTACGGGCGCAAACCCAACTCAGGAAGAATTGCAGTATCAAGTCAATCAGCAACAGCGATTTCACGGAAAAGGCAGCAAGGACTTTAGGAATAATGGGATACGCGATAGCCATGCCTGCCGAAGCGGCATAATATCCCATTGTTATATCTTCCGAATTCGTACCGAGTGTATTCGAAACTTCGAGCATACTACCCGTATAAGAACCATTGAGCATAGTGACAGGAAGAATCACGACGAAGATACTGATAAGTCCAAGCCAATCGGGCACCCATTGGCGGACAGGTGCTTCCAACTCCTTCATCGTTATCATTTGCGCAGAGCTTCTGTTTCTACCATCATACCGGCTCTCAACTGTGCCATTTCTTCCGAAGAGACATCTTCCAGTTCAATCCGTACCGGTATCCGCTGTTGTACCTTTACAAAATTTCCGGCGGAGTTATCCGTAGGAACTAATGAATATTTGGAACCCGTCGCTTCGGAGATAGCGGTAACTTCTCCGTGGAAAATCTTTCCGGGCACTGCATCCACTTTTATACGCACTTGTTGGCCGATATAGATATTGGCAATCTGCGTTTCTTTATAATTGGCGGTTATCCATTTGTCCTTGTTGCGTACCAGATAAGAAATGGTTTGTCCGGTCTGTACATACTGACCGGGTTCCAAAGTCCGCCTGCCCATGTATCCGTCATAGGGAGCCGTAAGAACCGTATAAGACAAATTCAATTTAGCCAGATCGAGGTCTGCTTCCTTACGCAAAATGGTGGCTTCCGCACTCGTTGTTTTCTTACTTGTTTCCGTATATTGTGAGAGTACCGACTGTTTCTGAGCAACCAGTGCCTGATTACGCGCCTTTGCCGCTTCATAGGCAGCTTTAATTTGCTCAAACTGTTGCTCCGGGACGGATTCTTCTTTCAACAAACGTTCAAAACGATGATAATCCTGCTCTAGTTGCCAGAGTTTCGTTTTTGCTTCGGCAATGTTGGCATCCTGCACGGCGATATTTGTATGGGCAGTCTCAATGCCCGAATGAAGCACTTCTTGTGAGCCATGTGCATCCAACAATGCAGCTTCCGCTTCCTTCACCTTGATTTGATATTCACGGTTGTCAAGCACCAGTAAAGTATCCCCTTGACGCACATATTGATGTTCTTTAAAACATACCTCTTTTATATAACCCGAAGCCCGTACATTCAAGGGCGCTACATATTGGTCTACAAAAGCGTCATTCGTCACTTCATAATTTACATAACGCCAAAAGTAAGTGGCAGTCCACCAAAGGCCGGAACCTGCCAGACAGATACATACCAAATTTAAAATAATATTGCGGGTTCTGAGCTTTTTCAGCTTCTTCTGTTTTTCTTTCAATTGATTTGCCATATCTGTTTTGTATATTAAAGACGACCACAAGCCTTCTGAAGTTGATAATAAGTATAAATCACACGGGTGCGTGCAGTAACCAACTGCAACTCGACATTCAGGCGGACGGAATTTGCGTCGAGCAAATCAGTCAGGATAGCCAGTTGATTCAGATAGCGGTTCTGCATGATACGGTAATTTTCTTCCGCCTGCCGGACGGACAGTTTCAAAGCCTCTACCCTCTGCATGGCTTCTCGATGCCGTAAGAATGCGGAACGTACTTCCATGCGGATTCCCTGCATTTTCTGCTCTTCCTCGTTCTTCCGCAAAGACATCCTCATTTTGCTCTCTTTTATTTTATGATTGTTCTTATACAATGAGGATAAAGGATAAGAAACCGATACGCCCACATTCCAGTTGTTATTGTACATATCCGCCAAGGTACGCGAGACAGGGCGTGCCAATGTATTCGATGCATATAACGATATACCGGGTAATGAGAAAGACTTGGTTGAACGGATTTCATTCCTTGCCAGTTCCGTTTGTGCACGAAGCAATTTCATCACCGGGTTGTTCGCATAAGCCTGAACGATATAATCATCATAAGATTGCAAGGCAACTGCTCGATAAAGCAGGGCAGTATCTGGCCGCAATAATACATTCTCGTCCTGCCCCAACAGAATATCGAGTTGCTGCGATACAAGCACAATACTGTTTTCCGTTTCCTGCAAAGACAGGCGGTCGTTAGTCAACTGCATCTCACTTCGCAATACATCATTATTAGTAATCAGCCCTTCCTTTTTCATCCGCCGTATATCATACAACCGAAGTTCCGATTCTTCAATGTTTCGCATCAGTATCTCATGCTGCTTAAAGAGGCTGAAGAGATTCATATACTGATTCAGCAGTTTCAGTTTAATCTCCGCCCGGTCGGTCAAAGTCTGCAATTCGGCGACTTGCTTTTCAATATCCGCCTTATGGATAGCACTTCGGATTTTACCGCCCTGATAGAGAGGTTGTGCCAAATCAATCGCATAATTTTGTGACCAGGCCTGCGCGTCCGGGTAGAGAGGTGCGGACAGTCCCCGTTCCCAAACGACGGGTTGACCGACGAATCCGCCTTTCAGTCCAATCTGTAGTTCCGGTAGTCGCGCAGTTCTTGCAGTCCGTGTCCGTTCCTGTGCCATAGATTCTTTCATTGCATCCGCCTGAAGTTGCAGGCTATATTGTACGCCCCGTTCAAAGAGCTGGTCGACAGTAAGAAATAAAGAGTCTGTTTGTGCGTGCATCAATTGGGGAAAAGAAAACAGGCTGAATAAAATGACCGGATATAGTTTATATTTTTTCAAGAACATCATAAACACTGTTTAATTCAGACAACATGGTTTCAATACTTTCAATACCGATAATGTGTTCTGCATATACATAAACCTAGTCTAAAACCGGACGAATCTGCTCTTTAAACTCTTCACCCGCCGGAGTCAGAAACACCAGTTTATTACGACGGTCGTTCGGGTCTTCTTTCCGGCAGACAACAGAGGGATTGATAATACGGGCGTACATGCCATTGCGGATTTATCGGAACTGAAGAACAATAAGAAATTGCCTTACGAAGTAAAAATCAAACTGAAAGGCTCGCAATCCATTAACTTCATCCCATTGGGTAAAACAACCCGCGTCGACTTGAAAGCCAATTGGAACACACCGAGCTTTACAGGAAGCTATTTACCCAATAACCGGGATATTACCGAGAAAGAATTTTCGGCACAATGGCAAGTCTTGAACTTGAACCGGAATTACTCACAAGTAATGATTGACTATACCAATTTTAATATTAAAAATATAGATAATTCCAGTTTCGGCGTCAATTTCAAGATTCCGGTAGAGCAGTATCAGCAATCCATGCGTTCCGCAAAGTATGCTGATTATCCTGTTGACATTCGGCGTTATCTTCTTCACTGAAATTATGAATAAAACCCGTATTCATGCTTTACTGTATTTGTTAGTGGGATTGGCACTCTGTCTATTTTACAGTTTGCTCCTCTCCTTCTCCGAACACATCGGCTTCAACCCTGCCTATCTGTTATCTGCTACACTGACTATTATACTGGTAGGCGGATATATGTTTGGCATCACCAAGAGAAAGAAACCTTCATTAATCATGTCTGGGTTATTGGGAGTACTCTATCTTTATATATTTGTCCTTATCCAGTTAGAGACTTTTGCTCTGTTGACAGGCAGCTTGGGATTATTTATTATCCTGGCAATGGTGATGTATTTCTCAAAGAAAATAGATTGGTTCAATGAATAATCAGCTTTTCTTCTGAAACACTTGACAAACGACTTTTTATTTGGTATTTTTGAGGAAAGAAAAGTGATAAACAACATGAATAGTATTAAAGAGATAATAGATACATATTGATATTTAAACTGATATTCTTTAGTATCAGAGCAGATCTATAAAATCTTACCCAAGTTTACTAACATCAACGTATTCTTGGGTAAGTTTGTATATGCAAGTAACTGCTCATCAGAAGTATATAGCTACTTCCTAAACATAAGACATTTTCAAAATTAAGAACTTTTTATTATACGACCAATAGAATGGAATTTACTTTCGTATCACGGAAAAAGACATTGCTATGATATTGGCTCTTACAACATTGATTACAGACGCTTTGTGTTTTCCCTCCGCAAGCAGCGAACTTAGCCATTTGGGAGAATGTTTCCAATGACTTTATGCTTAATACTTTTTGCTTGACCAAGTTGTCACGTATAATAATCCATCCTCAAAATCTCACCAAGTCTTTGTCAGGCAATTTGTATAACTCAAGTTTACAATACGCATAGTTTGCTATTTTTTGACGTCAATGCGATCATTTTTACCTCATTACAAGCCTATTGGCTGCTTTATAGTTAACGGAACTAAAGCTAGGGAAAGCCCTATGGAGACACTTAAAACAGATAACTCTGTAACATAACTTACCATGTTTTCAGCACAGACAAGAGTTCGGATAAAGAGAGCCGATAACCAGCTCTCAAATCCAATAAAGATTGAACTCCTTCCGGAGTGTTATCGAAAGACCGATGAGACAACTCTTACTATTTGCATAGACCATAGAAGATGATTTTACCAAAAAGAGACCATCTATCTTTTTGTTGTTAGACAGCCTCACTATCCCACTCAAACAGTGACACCTTCCTCAGAAAATAGTGTCACTATTCTTATTTGTCTTTTTTATTATCTTCATGCAGTATTTCAATATCTCAAGTATTTACTTATTGTACGTACACCTTAATTTTGAAAATTAACAATCTAATTTTTAACAGTATGAAAACTTTAATTGAAATGAAAAAAGTATATTGTTTTAATCGTTTCGTTTTATTCGTAATGGTACTAAGCTTGGCTACCACCTTTACTTCGTGTAGTAATGATGACGATGAGGATATTCCTGTATATTCTCTTAAAGACGTAGAAGGAAACTACTTGGGTAAAATGACAACCGAATCAGCCCCTGTCATCCCCACAGAAAATGCTGGTGAAAGTGAAGAACCAGTAGGAATTGAAGTAAACGCAGAAGTAAAAGACAACGAAATTGCTATCAATAAATTTCCTGTTGACGACCTGATTAAAAGTATCATCGAAGATCCGGACCAAGCTGAAATTATTATTAAAGCTATCGGAGATATCAATTACAAAATTCCCTACACAGCTACTTTCAACGAAAACAAAGATAACATCTTACTTCAACTTCAACCCGAACCTCTAGAAATTAAATTTGATCCTTCGACTCAACTAACAGCAAATGAAAAAGAACTAACCGAAATTACTGTGATAGTAACTGTTCAGGCAGACGAAAAAGGAGATTTTGCCTATAATGGAAAAACATTAAAATTTGCTATAAAAGCGACAAAGGTAGAAGTGGGTAATACAACTTTAGATAAGTTCCCCATTACTACATTCAACTTCGATATGAGCAAAAAATAGGTAAATACTTATTTGCTATAAAACGATCAAAGAGCATGTCATACGTATATATGACACGCTCTTTTTTATATATCACAAAACATGATTAGGAATACAGTATTAACAAAACATAATTTTACAACACCAACCACCACCTTTACAATACCATATTACCAAATTCAGTCATTTACTATAATAAAACGGTCCTTTTATTATTACTTATCATTATTTTTACACCGAAGTAACAATAGATACCTTCTGACAACAAAAGACGTTTTACATAATTATTCACTTTATATATGAGAAAACGCAAACAGGTGCTAATTAGGAGCTCTCTCAATAGCACCATACAAACAATACGCTCACCTCCCACATCGTGCCGCATTCATAATATGCGACATTCAACAAATAAGAAAAACTGATTTATTAATTATTGTTACTTGGAGGAAATTCACCATTCCTTGAAAAATGATTCAAAATGTTAGGATTTAGACTCTACATATAGACCTCGTTTTCCAGATATTGACCTTCAAAAAGTAAATAATCTCAAACATTATTCTACTCGAGTTTATCAATGTACAACTATGAGATCATAGTTACAGTGAGCTTCCTCTTTTTTCTCAAACAAAAGGAGTGGGTCAATTCCCACTAAGTGGCGTTTCTAAAAAACGAATTGATATGAAATACTTAATAACAACGTCACTCCTCACTTCTATCATTATAGTAATAGCTATCCCCAATTTATTAAACTCCATTCTTCTATTAACAGCAGGAGGAGTCTCATTATACTGGTCCTTATCCTATTTTATCACCATGCAAAAAGAAACAAATCTTTTGAAGGAAGAGAATCTGTATTTTATAGATTCTTTTCAAAGCATACGTATTCCTATTACTCAGATTCATATCTCTTTGCAAATGATATGCAACAAGCATTACCCTGAAGAAATCAGACAGGAACTATTACGCAGTATAGATTGTCTCAATGAGCATCTATACAGATTAATGAACCTAAAACAATTGTTTATTCATCCCCAAAGCATAGATATTGCAGAGTATGAACTAGGATATTTTCTTAAAGACAGAGTCAATTCACTAAAAGATCATGCCGCAAATAAGCAGGTAAAATTAAAAGTTAAAACTGAATTTCATTATGCCAGTGCATGGATCGACCAAAGTAAAATATCTCCAGTCATCGACAAATTTATTAAGAACGCTATCGACTATACCGAACCGAAAAAAACAATTATACTCTCAATCTCTCTAAGTACAGAACACTGGAAAATCAGCATAAACAACTTCGAAAATAGAAAACTGATACAATGCTATAAATGCAAAAGACATCCGTTGCTCAAACGGAAGGAAGAACTTGAATATGATTTTGCAAAAAGTATATTTTGCAAAAAACTGACAGAATTATGCAACGGGAAGATTCTTATCAATCATTTAAACCACAATGTTTCATTGAATTTCCCACTAAAGCATTCATACAAAAATGTACCCGAACGCCCTAGAATACATATCAATGAAAATCAAGAAGAGAAAAAAATAGATAATTTATTCCACAAGATTCCTCCCCAAAGAGGCTCAACCAAGCCTACTATTATCATTGCTGACAGTAATGAAAATTTCAGGTTTTATCTGGAAGCGCATTTATCAAAAGACTACATTATAAAGAGTTTCGAAAATGGTTCAGAAGTACTGGAAAGTATAAAGGAGGAACATCCGGATTTAATCATTAGCGATACCGTACTGCACGGGATGAGTGGAAATGAACTATCGTCAAGATTGAAAACATCCGGAGATACTTCCATTATTCCTATTATCCTTTACGGCTCCCACATTGATATAGACCGACGTTACAAAAGAGAGACATCTCTGGCTGATACATTTCTGTATATTCCTTTCCATATAGAAGATTTAAAAATAGAAATAACTGTTCTTATTAGAAATAGTCGTTTCCTTAGAAAAGCATTTTTACAACAAATATTCGGTGAACAATTTATAAGGATACAGACAACAAAAAACTTAGATAACGCTAATTGCACATTTATTAACAAAGT
>OBYS01000992.1_pt1 | contig 11270 bp, 9 predicted proteins | sample 1476791 | NCBI WGS metagenome assembly OBYS01 (sample SAMEA2580205, study PRJEB22360) | human gut metagenome | biome: human gut; feature: human-associated habitat; material: faeces | place: Denmark | collected 2008/2010
CAACGGCTACCGCATTAAAGGCTGACTTATTTACCCGGCCAACTCCGGAAGTTGTTACTACGACCTCTCCCAACTCTTTCACTTTCGGTGCAATGGTGACATTGACCTTTATCCTTTCTCCTTTAGCTAATTTAACCTTCTTTTCTACTGTTTGATAACCTACAGCCGAAACGACAAGTATATATTCACCTTCCACAGTTTTCAAGTGATAAATTCCCTTTTCATCCGTATAACTGCCATAGTTCGTTCCTTTCAGATAGACCGTCGCAAAATCTACGATCTCCTTTTCTGTAGATATCACTCTGCCCGAAATCATACTAGTATAATGACGCTCGTGCTGTGAATATGCTGATACAGAAAATAAGAATACTAGAAAAAACAAAAAACATTTATTAATCATCTCCTTTTTACTTTATACCTATTCATTTACTTTAAAAGCGATGCAAAGGTAAGTAGAAACAGGAGCGCAAAACAATCCCTATCTATTGGTAAAAATTAGACAACAAATACTAAACATATAGATATACACAATACCTATATATATGTAATTACTAGATAAATTAAATAAAAAGAGAAAAAAAATCCTACTCCAACCATTGCGCCAGCAAACGCTCCGTTATTTCCCACAACTGCTCTTTCTGTACATGGTTCACATACTTATCGGATAAGCTTTTCCGGTGATTATTGACATAGAGTTGCCCTGTCACACCGGCTTCTTTTTTGTCCAGCAACAGACCAATTGCCGTAGAAGCTCCTTTCTTCGGCTTACGAATAAAAGGACGGAAGAATATATCTGTCAGAGGGTCGAACCACTTATGCATCGTGATGATATCAGTAGAGACAATTCCCGGATCAGCAGCATTGACGGTGATTCCTTTCTCCCGAAGTTGTTCGGATAGTTCGAAAGTAAATAATAACAAAGCCAATTTTGTGTTACTATAAACAGGTATTCTCCAAAAGTTTCCCGTTTTCCCCCTGTGAAAGAAATCAGGAAAATCAAGACGGCCGATTGCATACGTACACGAAACCATATTTACAATACGTGCTCCGGATGCCATAGTCGGAACTAATTTACGAGTCAGCAGGTAAGGACCAACATAATTTACACTGACCGTCCGTTCAAATCCATCGTTCGTAATAGAAAATCCGGTTTCCATTGTCCCGGCATTATTCATCAACAAGGAAATGGAAAGTTTACGTTCCAAAATCCGATCAGTAAAAGAGGCTACGGAGTGCATCGAAGACAGATCAATAGCGAGTACTTCCAAATTCGGATTTCCGGTTTCTTTCATTAAACGTTGGCACACGTTTTCCGCTTTTTGCGGGTTATAACAAGCCATTATGACATGATAGCCGGCTGTGGCCACGGCACGGGTTATCTCCGTTCCCATGCCTCCGTCAGCTCCGGTAATGATCGCCCATTTCACTTCATTCATTGTTTTTCCAATTTTTCAATCTCCTTTTGCAGACAAGGAGGCAGTTCTTCATTCAAATGTTTATGACAAGCCATTTCGTTCGTGTACATACGGCCAATGCAATAATTGCTATGCCCGCAATTACAACGTGCACGGTCTTCACGTGCCATACGGTTCACAAATCCCGGTTCATTCAGCAGGGCACGTGCCATTTGAACAGCATCAAAGCCGGCATCCAGCACTTCATCAATTTTCTCACGAGAAACAAGGCCGCCTACATAAATTAACGGAGCACCCGGAAGGGCCTCACGGAACTTCAGCGCATCTTCGAGAAAATATGCCTCTTTGAAAGGAACAGTCGGAATCATCCATTTTCCGAACATCCGGACGCCATATTTCAGCCACCAGCAATTCATATAATAAGCCATAGAACGGATAGGCATCGCCCCTCGCATCACATACATCGGCGCACGACTGACGAAACCACCGCTCAATACCAGCCCGTGAGCACCCAGTTCGAGCAGGCGTCGGGCTACTTGTATCGTTTCCTCCGACTCCATTCCACCTTTGAAACCGTCGCGCATATTCATTTTCACAAGAACCGCCATATCGCTACCGGCAGCTTTCATCACTTCTTTCATCACTATATCCATAAAACGCATCCGGTTTTCCAACGAACCTCCGTATTCATCCTTCCGGTGATTCGTGTAAGGGGAAAGGAACTGGCTAATCAGATATCCATGTCCGGCGTGAACCTCAACAGCATCGAAACCAGCTTCTCTAGCCAGATTGACAGCCTTTCCATAAGCACGCGCCATTTCAGGAAGTTCTTCTTTCCTCATTCCGCGCACAAAGGTCGGAGAGTAAAGATTGAAACCGGAAGAAGCAGAGATAGGAGTTACTCCACAAATGTTCTTGTGGGACATATTACCGCAATGACCGATTTGTATACCTGCTGCGGCACCCTCATCGTGTATGGCGTCGGTCACTTCGCGTAAACCGGGAATTATGGAAGATCGTAACCATAATTGGCGGTCAAAAGAAAGCCCGCTTTGTGTCACGGCAGCATAAGCAACCGTCGTCATGCCAACCCCGCCTGCGGCTACCGAACGGTGATAATCCAACAACATTTGTGAAGGGGCGTTTCCCGGACACATACTTTCAAAAGCTGCCGAACGAATGGTCCGGTTGCGAAGTGTCAAAGGTCCAAAAGTGACCGGGGTAAATAACTTTGATTTCATAGTAGTATGATATATTTTGTCAAAAGATAGCCTTAATACAGAAAAGGGAATACACGTTTCCTATTTCCCACCTCATCACCGAATTCCTCGCGGTAACGGTGCCAGATTGCGTTGGCACGCGGGACAAGGTTAGCGATCGTCCACCAAAGAAACACAAGTCCGGAAAGTGAACAAGTGAGTATCGCCCAGCCTGCCCACTCTACTATTTCGCCGAAGTAATTGGCGGAAGTAACGTAGCGGTACATCCCTTTTTGAGGCAGATAGTGGCGGGTATGTCCCCGCCGCTCCCACCACCGGGGGGCATATTCTTCGTGCCAGTTCACCAGCATACCAGTAAAAAAAAGCAGAGTTCCGAGAATAAACCATGGTGACATAAACCAATCAATGCCGTACATTCCTTCAGGCGCAAGATGAAATATCCATTGTCCTTGCATATATCCGTTCAACAAATTAAAAAGAATGCCCATTGACATAATAGCTAACGGCATCCGGTCAGCAATAGAGGAAAAACGAATGCACGCTGGAAATAATGAATCTGGAAGAATATGAAGAACATCAGTATGACGGGATCAAAACGGCGTTCCGAATGCACCCACATCCAACACATAACTAAAAATACAGGGGCCTCCATTAATATCCAAGCTAACTTATTGGAAATAGCCACACCCCACGAAGCAGTACGAAAAATACCATATCCGGCTTTCACAAAGTAAAGGGCAATAAAAACAATCAGAGCGATCAGGCTCATTATGCCCAAAAACAGATTAAATGCATTCATAGTCATACAGATATTCTTTTACAATGTGCAAAAGTAACAAAAAAGAGGAAAATTGCAACGCAAAACTCCTTAAATAAAAACTCGATGACACACAGAAAGTTTTCTCTAAAAAACACTTATCCCCAGGCATACCTCCGGAAATGATCGGAATATACACCTGGGGACTACACTTATCTATTCAATAAAAGGATTGTTTCCTGTCAGCGTTTCTTTATTGGGATATAAGCCAGATCATCAAGCACGTTCTTATAAGCCGGACGGATAATACGTTTGCCTTCGAAGTTCAATTCTTCATTGCGGTGGGCACACCAGCCTACGATACGTGCCATTGCAAACAAAGGAGTGAAGATTTCCTGCGGCAATCCGATCATTTCATACACAAAGCCCGAATAGAAGTCAATGTTGCTCGATACTGTCTTGCCGTTATTCTTGATGCGTCCGAAAGTCGCGATCGCCCGTTCTTCCAAAAGTTCGAGGAAGGCAAACTCACGTTCCTTGCCTTTTTCACGTGCCAGATCACGTGCCAATTCTTTTAGTAAAAGTGCACGCGGGTCGGAAATCGTGTAAACGGCATGACCAATACCATAAATCAATCCGGTCTTATTATAAACCTCTTTATTCAGCATACGAGTAAAGTAGGTGTCAATCTCATCAACATTTGTCCAGTCCTTGATGTTCTCCTGCAAATGATGGAACATATCAGCAACCTGAATATTTGCACCTCCGTGAAGCGGGCCTTTCAGAGAACCGATACCTGCGGCAATGGCCGAGTAAGTATCTGTTCCGGTAGAAGAAGTGACACGGACAGTAAAAGTCGAGTTATTACCACCACCGTGTTCTGCCTGAAGAATCAGAAGCAGGTCAAGAGTACGTGCATCCAGTTCGGTATAGTCTTTTTTCAGCATATACAGGAAGTTTTCAGCGATAGAGAGTTTCTCCTGCGGATGTCGGATATGCAGCGAACGTCCGAAAGTAGCATGACGCAGCATATTATAAGCATAAGCAATAATGGTAGGGAATTTTGAAATAAGGTCGATACTTTGACGCATCAGGTTATCACGGGAAGTGTCGTCCGCATCCGGATCGAAGCGATACATTTCGAGTACGCTGCGTGCAAGGATATTCATAATGTTATTACCTTCCAACTCGATGATATTCATCTTCGTTTTCTGCTCCAGTGCCATATTATCATTAATCAGTTCGCAGAATGAAGCTAGTTCCTCCTTGTCCGGCAGACGACCGGAAAGTAACAGGTACGCCACTTCCTCAAAACCGAAACGTTTCTCTTTGATGATTGCATGAGAAATATCTTCCACATCATAACCGCGATAGAACAGTTTGCCAGGAATCGGTTTCAGTCCGCCGCCCGGAATACGTTCGTAGCCTACTACATTACCAATTCTGGTCAGACCTACCAGTACACCTGTGCCATCTTCATTACGTAGCCCGCGTTTCACGTCGAACTTGGGGAACAATGCTGTGTCAATCCGGGTAGCTTCCTTCATTTCTTCGGACAGCTTGTAAATCAGGTACTCTTTCTTCATATTCGTATGTTTTTAATCATTATTCTTATTTTTCGATTCTTTCCACTATTTCACGGGTGAAATCTGTGGTTGAGAGAGAGGTTCCATTCGGCATAAAACGGGCAAGATCATGAGTGGCACGGGCTTCCAGAAAACTATTTTCAAGAGCTTTTTCGATAAGAGCGGCAGCTTCCGTCCAACCGAAATATCCGAGCATCATCACTGCCGAAAGAATGATCGAACAAGGATTCACAACGTTTTTACCTGCAATGTTAGGAGCAGTCCCATGCGTTGCCTCAAAGATAGCATGGCCGGTTTTATAATTGATATTTGCTCCCGGAGCAATGCCTATGCCACCCACCATTGCAGCCAACTGGTCAGAAACATAATCTCCGTTCAGGTTCAAAGTGGCTATTACCGAATATTCTTCGGGAATGAGCAGTGTATTTTGCAAAAATGCGTCGGCAATGCAGTCCTTTATCACTAGCCTGCAAAGAAGCAAAGCGTCACCAAACTCACGTTGCGCCAACTCATAACCCCACTTTTTAAATCCTCCTTCAGTATATTTCATAATGTTTCCCTTATGTACCAATGTCACGGAAGGCAGATGATGATCGAGCGCATATTGACATGCAGCACGCACAAGACGTTCCGTACCTTCGCGTGAAACAGGTTTCACACCGAAAGAAGAAGTTTCGGGAAAACGGACTTTCGTCACACCCATTTCATCTTTCAAAAACTTATAAAACTTCTTTGCCTCCGGAGTACCTGCTTCCCACTCAATACCTGCATAAATATCTTCCGTATTCTCACGAAACACACACATATTTACCTTCTCGGGAGCTTTCACCGGAGACTGTACCCCCTGATACCAACGAACAGGACGAAGGCAGACATATAAATCAAGTGTCTGCCGCAAAGCAACATTCAACGAACGGATTCCACCGCCAACTGGTGTAGTCAACGGACCTTTGATTCCTACCAGATATTCCTGAAATGCCTGCATCGTTGCTTCCGGAAGCCACGAACCTGTTTCATTGAAAGCACGTTCTCCAGCCAGCACTTCCAGCCATTCAATATGACGTTTACCCCCATAAGCTTTCCGAACGGCTGCATCTACTATAATCTGCATGGAAGGAGTCACCTCAGCCCCTACCCCGTCTCCTGTAATGTAAGGTACGGTAGGCACATCAGGCACTAATAGCGTACTATCTTTTTGTATGGTTATTTTGCTCATTTCTTTTTTCTTTATAAATAACAGTTTTAAAAAGATTTACTTCAATTTTATCTCGCATTCAAGGCGGAACCAGCACGGAACCAACCTATCTGTTGTTCGTTGTATGTATGTTGCACTTCAAAACTTTCTTTTGTTCCGTCTTCGTGGTGAAGAACGACTGTCAGATTATGTCCCGGCATAAAGTCTACCAAACCAGTGACGGAAAGCACATCGTGTTCCTGAATTTTATCATAATCCGCCTTGTCAACAAAAGTAATGGCAAGCATTCCTTGCTTCTTCAGATTCGTTTCGTGAATACGGGCGAAACTCTTGGCTAGGATCACACGGACATTCAGAAAGCGCGGCTCCATCGCTGCGTGTTCACGACTGGAACCTTCTCCATAGTTTTCTTCAGCGACTACAATAGAAGAAATCCCTTCGGACTTATACATCTTTGCCGTTCCGGAGACTGTTCCATAAGTATTTGTAGAACGGTTCCAGACCTTGTTCGTTTCGCCATTGAAGACATTGACAGCTCCCATTAACATATTATCCGAGATATTTTCCAAATGACCACGGAAACGGAGCCATGGTCCCGCCATAGAAATATGGTCGGTTGTACATTTACCTTGGGCTTTTATCAACAGAGGCATATTAAGCAAATCAGTCCCGTCCCAAGCGGGAAAAGGTGTTAAAAGTTGCAGGCGCTGTGAGTCCGACTTCACCTTGATTTCCGTTTTAGCTCCACCCGGCGCGATATATCCGACATTACCCGGCGTAAATCCTCTCATCGGGAGTTCGTCTCCCACAGGTTCGGATAGTTTCACTTTCTCACCGTCATGATTGACTAATCTGTCCTTCAAAGGGTTGAAACAGAGGTCGCCGGCAATAGTCAGTGCCATTGTCAATTCAGGAGAAGCAACAAAGGCATAAGTATTCGGATTACCATCCGCACGCTTGGCAAAGTTACGGTTAAAGGAAGTCACGATTGAATTTTTCCGTGTCGGGTCATCGGTATGACGTTTCCACTGACCAATGCAAGGACCACAGGCATTTGCCATAATCGTTGCACCGATCTGTTCAAAAGTCTCAATCATTCCGTCTCTTTCGGCGGTAGCGCGAATCTGTTCTGAGCCCGGATTTACAATCAACGGAGAAGCAACACTCAGGTTCTTTTCCGCTACCTGTTTTGCCAAAGAAGCAGCACGACTCAAATCCTGATAAGAGGAGTTAGTACACGAACCAATCAGTCCGACTTCCATTTTACGAGGATAACCGTTCAACAATACTTTTTCCGCAAACTCGGAGATAGGAGTAGCCGCATCCGGCGTGAAAGGTCCATTAATATAAGGTTCAAGTTCGGACAAGTCGATTTCAATGACACGGTCGTAATATTTTAAAGGTTCATCCGTCACAACTTCGTCGGCACGGAGATCAGCTTCCACAGACTCTGCCAAATCGACAATACGATCTCTTCCGGTAGCTCGTAAATAAGTCACCATACGCCCGTCGAAAGGGAAAAGTGAAGTAGTAGCTCCTACTTCCGCTCCCATATTACAGATAGTAGCTTTTCCGGTAGCGGAAAGTGATTCGGTTCCCGGACCGAAATATTCAATGATTGCATTAGTGCCTCCCTTTACGGTCAATATTCCTGCCAGCTTCAAAATAACATCTTTCGGAGATGTCCAGCCGCTTAGTTTTCCGGTCAAATGAACACCTATAATTTTCGGCATTTTCAATTCCCACTCCATACCTGTCATTACGTCTACGGCGTCTGCACCGATAGCCACCATACCCAAACCACCGGCATTAGGTGTATGTGAGTCTGTTCCTACCATCATGCCGCCAGGAAAAGCATAGTTCTCGAGTACTACCTGGTGAATGATACCCGCTCCCGGTTTCCAAAAACCAATGCCATAACGGGAGGATACGTCGCGGAGGAAATCATACACTTCTTCGTTTGTTTTAGTCGCAGTAAGTATATCCTCTTTTGCGCCCTTATAAGCCTGTATCAAGTGGTCACAGTGTACGGTAGAAGGCACAGCCACCTTTTCCTTGCCCGCATTCATAAATTGGAGCAAAGCCATTTGGGCAGTTGCATCCTGCATAGCCACGCGGTCAGGACGAAAGTTTACGTAGTCTTCTCCTCTCTTGTAGTCTTTCACATCGGCGGCATCATAAAGATGCGCATACAGAATTTTCTCGGCTAACGTCAGGGGGCGTTTCAAGATCCTCCGCACATGTTCTACTTTCCCTTTATAGGCTCTGTAGAATGCTTCTAGCATAGTCATATCATATACCATATTACTTTTTGTTTTTTTAGTCTATCTATTAAAATAACGAACGGGGTTCGAGGATTGTTTAACAAAATGAAATATTTTTTCTATCCAAAAAGAAGATTCGTTACCTTTGCACCTATTATGAATAATAATTCGAAAAGCCCGGTCTCCGACCTTCAGTACCAGCAACTCCTGCTACGCATGGAGTATGAATACGAGAAAGAGGAATTCAAGCGACAAACCGAAACAATGGGTATTGCCCGTAAAGTGAAACGCGGTCTGTGCTGGTATCCCGTCTCTCCCGGTCGAAGCTACTACAATTCTCTGAATCAACTTGTAATAGATATTACACGGACCGAAAATAAAGAGATAGAACACTCTCTCGAGCTTGGTCGCCCCGTCTGTTTTTTCCACCAGTCTTTCGATGGAAAAGTGAAATATATGAATTTTATTGCTACCGTCAGTTACGCAGACGAAGAAAGAATGGTAGTGGTTTTACCCGGTGCAGGGGCAGTTATAGAGTTACAAGCGGACAGTTCATTAGGTATACAACTTTATTTTGATGAAACATCCTACCGGACAATGTTCGAAGCATTAGAAGATGCAATCCGAGCCAAAGGTAACCGCCTCTCAGAACTGCGTGATATCTTGCTGGGAACGCAAAATCCCGGATTCCGTGAATTATACCCTGTCCGTTTTCCATGGCTGAACAGTACACAGGAGACAGCCGTCAACAAAGTATTATGCACGCGTGATGTCGCCATTGTCCACGGCCCTCCGGGAACAGGAAAAACAACCACGCTCGTCGAAGCGATTTATGAAACGCTGCACCGGGAACCGCAAGTACTTGTCTGCGCTCAAAGCAACACTGCTGTAGACTGGATAAGTGAAAAACTGGTAGACCGTGGCGTACCAGTTCTCCGCATCGGCAACCCTACACGAGTAAATGATAAAATGTTATCATTTACTTACGAGCGCCGTTTCGAAAGCCATCCCGCCTATCCCGAGCTTTGGGGAATCCGAAAATCAATCCGTGAAACGGGCAGCCGGATGCGCAAAGGTAGTTATTCCGAACGGGAGGGTATGCGCAGCCGCATGAGCCGCCTCCGTGACCGTGCTACTGAACTGGAAATACAAATTAACACCGACCTTTTCGACAGTGCCCGTGTAATTGCTTCAACATTGGTCAGTAGTAACCACCGCCTACTCAACGGCCGACGTTTCCCTACCCTGTTTATAGATGAAGCTGCCCAAGCACTCGAAGCAGCCTGCTGGATTGCCATTCGCAAAGCTGACCGAGTGATTCTTGCCGGAGACCACTGTCAACTCCCTCCTACTATCAAATGTATCGAAGCCGCCCGTAGGGGACTGGATCACACACTAATGGAGAAAGTGGTACATAAGAAACCTTCTGCTGTCTCACTGCTCAAAATGCAATACCGAATGCACGAATCAATCATGCGTTTTCCTTCCGAATGGTTTTACCACGGAGAATTGGAAGCTGCACCGGAAGTGCGTTACCGGAGCATTCTCGATTTCGACACGCCTATGAACTGGATAGATACCTCTGAAATGGATTTTCACGAGGAATTTGTAGGTGAGAGTTTCGGACGCATCAATAAACAGGAAGCCAACCTGCTTCTCCAGGAATTGGAGGCATACATCAACCGGATCGGAAAAGCAAGAATATTGGACGAAAAGATTGATTTCGGATTGATTTCGCCTTATAAAGCACAAGTACAATATCTAAGGAGTAAAATTAAAGTAAGCAGTTTTCTACGTCCTTTCCGTAGCCTTATCACGGTCAACACAGTAGACGGCTTTCAAGGACAAGAACGGGATGTTATCTTTATCAGCCTTGTTCGTGCAAACGAGGACGGACAAATAGGATTTCTGAACGACCTGAGGAGGATGAACGTGGCTATCACCCGTGCCCGTATGAAACTGGTCATTCTCGGAGATGCTGTCACACTTACCAAGCATCCTTTTTATAAGAGATTGATGTCATTCATAAAAAAAGAGGATTATGAGTAATCCTCTTTTTATCAAAGCCCCTTTTCTCACGAGAAAGAACTTTTTTAACACAAACAAAACAAACAATGTTTTCTGTCTTATATACCCTTTTTATCTTTCGCCACATCAGACTCAAGTCTTGGAATTAAAAATTCGAGATATTCTATCAATCGGCTTTTTCTTACCAGCAAAGAACTGTTGGTCTAACAGACACTTATAAACAGATATTGGGATATAGGAAATATATATATTTTACGTTCTTATTCCGGTATTTCATTTTTATAGTAGTTCTTCATTATTGCAACTTGTTTTATTTTGTTGCCACAAAGATAACAACAAACTTGCATTATTTCTCTATAAAGACGGGGATATTTTGAAAAAAAGACGGAAAGAGTGTTTCTTCCCGTCTTCTTACGACATATATATTCAATCTGATTAGTTATTTTCAGGGCGAAGTTTGCGTACTGTTACAGCAGTCTGCCACATCTCGCTTTCGCGCAATGCTTTCAGTTCCACTTCCAGTTTCTCACGATAATCCGGTTTAGAGTTGGAATCAATAGAAATCTGTGCTTCGTTACCAGTCTTAACGCTGTGATACAACTTTTCAACTACCGGTTTGATAGCATCGTGGAAGGGCCCCATCCAGTCGAGGGCACCACGTTGAGCAGTAGTAGAGCAATTAGCGTACATCCAGTCCATACCGTTCTTTGCAAACAACGGCATCAAGGACTGAGTCAGTTCTTCCACTGTTTCGTTGAATGCTTCAGAAGGAGTGTGACCGTTTTCACGTAATATTTCGTATTGT
>OBYS01000999.1_pt1 | contig 11176 bp, 10 predicted proteins | sample 1476791 | NCBI WGS metagenome assembly OBYS01 (sample SAMEA2580205, study PRJEB22360) | human gut metagenome | biome: human gut; feature: human-associated habitat; material: faeces | place: Denmark | collected 2008/2010
TGTAAAATTCACCGCACTTTTTTTGTTTAAGAGTCGTTTATGCAACTCTTGGAATAAAATGCGGTTATTTTATGGATTATTGCGGTTTAACCACCACATTTAACAATTTACCAGGTACATAAATCACTTTCACGATTTGTGTATTGTCAGTAAATTTCTTCACATTTTCATCTGCAAATGCAACCGTTTTCACGGTTTCTTCATCCGCATCAGCTGCGACAGTCACTTTACCACGTACTTTACCGTTGACTTGAACCACGATAAGTTTTTCATCTTCTACCATCGCCGCTTCATCAGCTTTCACCCATTCTGCATGGTCGATGTTGCTTTCGTTACCTAAAGCTTTCCATAACTCAAAGCAGATATGTGGTGTGATTGGGTAAAGCATACGCACGACTGCGCTTAATGCTTCTGCCATCACAGCACGATCTTGCTCGCTTTCTAATGGCGCACGGGTTAATTTATTCATTAACTCCATTACTGCTGCGATAGCGGTATTGAACGTTTGACGACGACCAATATCATCGCTCACTTTGGCGATCGTTTTATGCACATCACGGCGAAGTGCTTTTTGGTCTGCAGAAAGTGCGGTCACATCTAAAGCAGTTTTTGCAGGATTTTGACTGTATTCATACACCAAATTCCATACACGACCTAAGAAACGTTTTGCCCCTTCTACGCCAGATTCTTGCCATTCAAGTGTCATTTCTGCAGGAGAAGCGAACATCATGAAGAGACGCACAGTATCTGCACCGTATTTTTCCACCATCTCTTGTGGGTCGATACCGTTGTTTTTGGATTTCGACATTTTGGTCATACCGGTATGCACCAATTCACGGCCTTCTGGATCAGTCGCTTTGATGATACGGCCTTTTTCATCACGCTCAAGGGTCACTTGCGTTGGGCTTACCCAAATACGCTCGTTGGTCGGACTGGTGTAATAGAACGCATCGGCTAATACCATGCCTTGGCATAATAATTTTTGTGCCGGCTCATCGCTCGTTACGAAACCTGCATCACGCAATAATTTGTGGAAGAAACGGAAGTAGAGCAAGTGCATGGTCGCGTGCTCGATACCGCCGATATATTGATCCACCGGCAACCAGTAGTTGGCTTCATCTTTATCCAACATGCCTTCAGCATAGCTTGGTGAAGTATAGCGTGCATAGTACCAAGACGATTCCATAAAGGTATCAAAGGTATCGGTTTCTTTTAATGCAGGTTCACCGTTGAAGGTGGTTTTAGCCCAGTTTGGATCGGCTTTAATTGGGCTTTTCACGCCATCCATGACCACATCTTCCGGTAGAATAATCGGTAAATCTTCGATTGGGGCTGGTACGGTTTCACCGTTTGGCAAGGTCAGCATTGGAATTGGTGCACCCCAATAACGTTGACGAGAAACGCCCCAGTCACGTAAACGATAATTCACTTGGCGTTTACCCACGCCTAATTTTTCTAATTTGTCCGCAATACCGTTGAATGCCGCATCAAAATCCAAACCATCAAACTCAGCAGAGTTCACTAATTTACCGTGTTCAACAAAAGCTTGTTTGGTTAAATCAATTTCTTCATCTGCAAGTGGTGCGATTACCTGTTTAATTGGCAAACTGTATTTTTGAGCAAATTCAAAGTCACGTTGGTCATGTGCTGGAACCGCCATTACTGCACCAGTACCGTAGTGCATTAACACGAAGTTAGCGACCCAAATTGGTAATTTTTCACCGGTTAATGGATGAATAGCGAATAAGCCGGTTGCCATCCCTTTTTTCTCCATTGTGGCTAGGTCTGCTTCGGCCACTTTGGCATTTTTTGCTTCACGGATGAATTCAGCCAATTGAGGATTTTTTTCTGCCGCTAATTCTGCTAATGGGTGCGCTGCCGCGATACCTAAATAGCTCACACCATAGAAGGTATCAGGACGGGTCGTATAAACCGCGACTTTTTCTGCGGTATCTGCCACATCAAACGTAATTTCCACCCCTTCAGAACGGCCAATCCAGTTACGTTGCATGGTTTTTACCATATCTGGCCATTGTGGCAGTTGGTCTAATCCACCTAGTAATTGTTCCGCGTAATCAGTGATTTTTATAAACCATTGTGGGATTTCTTTTTGCTCGACCGGAGTGTCACAACGCCAGCAACAACCTTCATGCACCTGTTCGTTAGCCAATACGGTTTCATCGTTCGGACACCAGTTCACAGTTGAGGTTTTTTTGTAAACTAAGCCTTTTTTATAAAGCTCGGTGAAGAACCATTGTTCCCATTTGTAGTATTCCGGACGGCAAGTCGCAATTTCGCGATCCCAGTCATAACCAAAGCCCAACATTTTGAGCTGGTTTTTCATGTATTCAATGTTTTCGTAAGTCCATTTTGCGGGCGCAGTTTTATTTTTAATCGCAGCACCTTCAGCTGGCAAACCGAAAGCATCCCAACCAATCGGTTGTAATACGTTTTTGCCGTTCATACGTTGGTAACGTGAAACTACATCACCGATGGTGTAGTTACGCACATGGCCCATGTGTAAACGACCTGATGGGTAAGGGAACATTGAAAGACAGTAATATTTTTCTTTAGACGTATCTTTGATTGCTTTGAAGACTTTATTTTCAGCCCAATATTGTTGAACGGCAGGTTCAATCAAATCAGGACGGTAATGTTGTTGCATAGAAAATCACCTTAAATTTTGACCGCACTTTGCGGCATATTTTGCTTTGTAAAATGTGATATAGGATAGCGTAAAACGGGGAAAATTGGTAGAAAGTGCGGTGATTTTTTTACTGATTTTATAAGAGATTTTGAATTTCAGATGGAATTAATTTAGGCGAAGGAATCCAAACTTGTTTATGTCGGTTTAATTCACCTTTTTCAAGTATGATTGCACTTTTAGGTACTTTGAATGCTTTACTCAAAAATTTCATCAAGTGAGCATTGGCTTGACCATCAACAGGTGGTGCGGTGATCGTGATTTTGAGTTCATCATCATGTAATCCCACAATTTGATCTTTACTGGCTTTAGGTTGCAGAATGATTTTAAGACGTAGTCCTTCAGGTGTTTGTTCGATTGCTGACATAACTAAATTTACTCACCACATTTACAATAAGGGCTGGAAAATCCAGCCCGAAAAAATAATATTATTTTTAACCGCACTTTACGCAGCAATTGCCCATAAAAGGTTAAAGTAATCGTAAAAGAGATTATTCAAAAATAACAGGATAATAGCAATAACCATCGGTGAAAAATCAATCACGCCCACAGTTGGTAAAATGCGTTTAATTGGTTTCAATAATGGTTCGGTAAGTTGATATAACGCATAGAATGCAGGATTATTGCCACGATTAAACCAACTTAAAATTGCACCGGCGATTAACACATAGAAAATTGCCACACCGATATTTTTAATTAGTCCTAATATGCCCAATAGTAAGAAGAAACTGAGATTTAATCCGCCAAAGAGAATCGATTTTAGTCCGCAAAGCAAGAAGACTAAAAACAGTGCCGCCGTTTCCACTTTTTTCACCACAGGAAAAACTTTACGTAATGGTGCAATAACCGGTTGGGTAAATTTCAGCGTAAATTGAGAAATAGGATTGTAATAATCCACGTTCGCTAAGGGGAGCCATACGCGTAAAATTAACACTAAACAATACAGATCGATAATCGATCCTAAAAATAATGCAGTTTGGGAAATTTCCATTATAACCAACCTTTCCGTTTAAAATAGATATAAGGCGTAAGCGCCGCACCAATCATTAATCCAATAGCCATTGGGTAACCATATTTAAAATGGAGTTCCGGCATAAATTCAAAGTTCATCCCGTAAGTAGATGCGACAAGTGTTGCCGGTAGGAACATAACCGATACCACTGAGAAGAATTTCATGATTTTATTCTGCTCAATATTAATGTAACCCATCGCGGCCTGCATTAAAAAGTTTACTTTTTGGAACAAAGACTCATTATGCGGTTGCAAGGATTCAATATCTCGTAAGATTTCTCGTGCTTGTTCTAACTGGTTTGGTGGCAAGCGCGTTTTACGTACCAAGAAACCCAATGCGCGTTGTGTATCCATCAAACACAAACGCACTTTAGAACTGGTATCTTCTTGTTCTGTTAGGGTATTTAAGGCTTCATCGAAAGCTTCATCTTGCGTACCGTTTAAAATTACGCGACTTAATTTTTCCAAATCCGCATAAACGTTTTCGATAACATCGGCTAATTGCTCAATTTTGGTTTCAAATAAGTCGAGTAAGACTTCATATGCATTACATTCAAATAAGCGCTGGCTACGAGAACGCATACGATATAAACGGAATGCCGGCAATTCACGATCACGCAGGGTAAATAGGCGGCCATCACGAATAGTAAACGCTACGCTTGCGAGATCGGCGTAGTTTTCTTCGTCTTCACAATAGAAGAATGAGTGCAAGTGCAAGCCGTCTTCGTCTTCAAAGAAACGCGCGGATGCTTCGATGTCTTCTAATTCGAGGAATGAGGCGAGACTTTGTCCTAAGCCTTCTTGCAACATTTCACGTTCTTCCCCTGTCGGCTCTAGCAAATCTAACCAAATGGCAGAGCTGAGATCGGCTGGTTCGTCATCAATACGAAGCAAGCGGGAATCGTTAATGGCAAAAGCGTTAATCATTGGTCATACTCCTTTTGGGATTATGAAGATCCAACTGTGAACAAAAAAAGATCAAACGAAATTGGCACTAGAGAAAAGTGCGGTCAAATTTTTGAATGTTTTAAAATGGGTTTCGTTCGATAAAAGATGCCGAAGAAAGGTAAATTGATTACCAGCGAGCTCTCGCTGATAAGAGGCGAGAGTCTAGAGCGATATTCGGTATCGACTATGACTGTCCAAAGTGTGTGTCCTTCTCGTTAAAAAATCGGTCGAATGTTACGCTTGAAAGGCGTATTCGTCAAGTGATTATTGAAAAGGACACGGCACTTTTTAATTAATTGGTATATTGATTAATTGCGTTAGTAACTTCTTGATCTTGATAAATATTATTAACAATATCTTTGAAGGTTTCGCCTAACACTTTTTGAATTTCATCATTACTCGCATTAAATGCGCCAGACTGTGAACGGGTTGCATTGAAGGTTTTGTTGTATTGTCCTCGTGGACCTTGTACGTAAACCACCGCTTGAATTTTGCTGTTCAAGGTATAACGTAAATTACCTTGCTCCACTTTAGCGTTGAATTCTTTTACATCAACAGTTACGCCGGCATTCGCATTATTCGCTTGTCCAATACGAAAACCTTTACTAACCAAATTTTGTTGCATCACTTGTTGGAAAAGTTGAGTGACGCTTGGTGATGCATTTAATTTAATTAGTTCGCCTGATTTAGTATAAGTTGCAATTTCTTGTTGTGGACGAGAATCGCGAGTATTAACTGTTACCACTGCTGATTGGTTAATATTCATTGATGCAGTCGGTGATTGAGGCGCAAAAGTTAAGGTATTAGATTGCGCTTGGCAACCTGCTAAAAATAATGTCGCAGCCGCCAACGTCATTGTTGATAATGCTTTGATTTTGTTTGTTACTTTCATAATTTCCTCATTGAATTAGGTTAATTTGTGTTATTCTTACAAACTTAACGCTGAATGTATAGCAAAAAGTTAGGGAGTTTATTTATGTCAAAACAACAAGAATTATTAGAGAGAATTCAAGCCGAATTTCAACCGCACTTTGTTACTGTAGAAAATGAAAGCCATATGCACAGTTCAGGTCGAGGAGCCGATTCTCATTTTAAATTAGTGATTGTTAGCGATGCTTTTGAAGGCATGCGAAAAGTGCAACGTCACCAAAAACTTTACCAACTTTTTTCCGATGATTTAAAAAATGGCATTCACGCATTAGCTCTTCATCTTTATACAAAAAGCGAATGGGAGAGCCTAGGTAAAGCATTTCCAAAATCACCAAATTGTCTTGGTGTTGGACAGTAAGTATTCCCTTACGTTCCCTATATTCGATTTTCATGAGAAGAGAGAATGCGATAAGCGTTCTCTCTTTTTATTTTGATGGAGATTTATTTTTACTCCAGATAAATATCCGTCTAAAACGTCCACAAATATTTCACAAAAAATGAGGGCGTAAAGTGGAATAAAAGCCCATTTTCCGATAGAATAAGGCGCTTTTAATTTTCGAATTTCAATTTCTGGATAAGTGAGCAACTCCTTACTCGTCGAGAAATTAAACAGATTTGAGTTTTTAAATTTATGTGTCAGTTAATAATACTTTGATCTCAAAGTATTTTCTGTCACGCTCAATCGCGAGATTGCTTTTAAGGCATATGCTTTGATTGCAATCGTGTTTTTAACCTAGAAAAGTAGTGCAAACAGTATGATTACAATCAAAAAAGGCTTGGATCTTCCTATTGCAGGAAAGCCAGCACAAGTAATCCATAGCGGTAAAGCTGTGAATCAGGTTGCGATTCTTGGTGAAGAGTATGTGGGTATGCGTCCTTCTATGAAGGTACGCGAAGGCAATGTTGTTAAAAAAGGCCAAGTGCTTTTTGAAGACAAGAAAAACCCTGGAGTGGTTTTTACAGCCCCTGCGAGTGGTACTATCACTGTAATTAATCGTGGCGAAAAACGTGTATTACAATCTGTGGTCATTGATGTGCAAGGTAACGATCAAGTTACTTTCGCTAAATATAACGCAGGTGAGCTCAATACGCTTTCTTCTGAACAAGTTAAACAAAACCTCGTTGAATCCGGTTTGTGGACAGCGTTCCGCACTCGTCCGTTCAGCAAAGTGCCTGCCTTAGATACAGAACCTTCTTCTCTGTTTGTAAATGCGATGGATACCAATCCTTTGGCTGCAAATCCAGAGGTGGTATTAAAAGAGCATTGGCAAGATTTTATTGACGGTTTAACGGTATTAAGTCGTCTATTCCCAAATAAACCATTAAATCTATGTAAAGCTGGTGATAGCAATATCCCAACCGTGGATTTACCTAACCTAAAAGTACATGATTTTGGCGGTGTCCATCCTGCTGGTTTAGTGGGTACTCATATTCACTTTATTGATCCAGTTGGTGTGAATAAAACTGTATGGCATATCAATTACCAAGATGTGATTGCTGTAGGTAAATTATTCACCACGGGCGAACTTTATGTAGAACGCATTATTTCTCTTGCTGGTCCGCAAGTGAAAGAACCTCGTTTAGTTCTTACCGTAATCGGTGCTAACCTTTCTCAATTAACCGCAGGTGAATTAAAAGACGGTAATAACCGTGTGATTTCTGGTTCAGTACTTTGTGGTCAAACAGCAAAAGATGCTCACGACTATTTGGGTCGTTATGCATTACAAGTTTCTGTGATTGCAGAAGGTAATGAGAAAGAGTTCTTAGGTTGGATCACACCACAATCGAACAAATATTCGATTACCCGTACCGTATTAGGTCACTTTGGTAAGAAATTATTCAACTTCACTACCGCAGAGAATGGTGGTGAGCGTGCAATGGTACCAATCGGTAGCTATGAGCGCGTAATGCCGTTGGATATTTTACCGACATTATTATTACGTGATTTAATCGTGGGCGATACCGATGGCGCACAAGCGTTAGGTTGTCTTGAATTAGATGAAGAAGACTTAGCATTATGTTCTTTCGTTTGCCCGGGCAAATATGAATACGGTTCAATCTTGCGTCAAGTATTAGATAAGATTGAGAAGGAAGGTTAAAAATGGGTTTAAAAAATCTTTTTGAAAAAATGGAACCCGCGTTTTTACCAGGTGGTAAATACAGCAAGCTTTATCCGGTCTTTGAATCGATTTATACCTTGCTTTATACACCAGGTACGGTAACGCACAAAAACACACACGTTCGTGATGCGTTAGACTCAAAACGTATGATGATTACGGTTTTCCTGGCGTTGTTCCCAGCGATTTTCTACGGGATGTACAATGTGGGTAACCAAGCGATCCCTGCCTTAAATCAATTAGGCAATTTAGATCAATTAATTGCTAACGATTGGCACTATGCGCTTGCAAGTTCATTAGGTTTAGATTTAACCAATAATGCAACTTGGGGCTCAAAAATGGCGTTAGGGGCGATCTTCTTCTTACCAATTTACTTAGTGGTATTTACCGTTTGTACAATTTGGGAATTATTATTCTCAGTGGTGCGTGGTCATGAAGTAAATGAAGGGATGTTCGTTTCAACCATTTTATTTGCGTTAATCGTTCCACCAACATTACCACTATGGCAAGCTGCACTAGGTATCACCTTTGGTATCGTGGTAGCGAAAGAAATCTTCGGTGGTGTAGGTCGTAACTTTATGAACCCAGCGCTTGCTGGTCGTGCGTTCTTATTCTTTGCTTATCCGGCTCAAATTTCCGGTGACTTAGTATGGACTGCTGCAGATGGTTTCTCAGGCGCAACCGCACTTTCACAATGGTCTCAAGGTGGTCAAGCCGCATTACAACACACGGTAACCGGTCAACCTATTACTTGGATGGATGCCTTCATTGGTAATATCCCAGGTTCAATGGGTGAGGTTTCAACGCTTGCGTTATTAATCGGTGGTGCAGTGATTGTATTCACTCGAATTGCTTCTTGGCGCATTATGGCTGGTGTCATGATCGGTATGATTGGTACAGCAACCTTATTCAACTTAATCGGTTCTGATTCTAACCAAATGTTCTCAATGCCTTGGCATTGGCACTTTGTATTAGGTGGTTTTGCACTTGGTATGATCTTCATGGCTACAGACCCTGTATCCGCTTCATTTACCAACACGGGTAAATGGTGGTACGGTGCGTTAATTGGCGTGATGGCTGTATTAATTCGTACAGTGAACCCAGCTTATCCAGAAGGGATGATGTTAGCGATTTTATTTGCAAACTTATTTGCACCAATTTTCGACTACATCGTGGTTCAAGCAAATATCAAACGTCGGAGAGCAAGAACAAATGGCTAAATTTAATAAAGATAGCGTTAGCGGTACAGTTACCGTTGTTGTGTTGCTAAGTTTAGTGTGTTCTATCGTGGTTTCTGGTGCTGCAGTAGCATTAAAATCCAAACAAGATGAACAAAAAGCACTCGACGTTCAACGTAACATTTTAACTGTTGCTGGCTTAATGAAAGAAGATAATGCATCAGTAATTAAAGACACTTACAGCAAATTTATTGAACCACGTTTAGTGGATTTGCAAAGTGGTGATTACGTTCAAGCTTCAGCAGAAGAAATTAATAAATTTGAACCTAAAGATGCCGTTAAAGATCCAGCTAAAAGCCAAGCTATCCCAGCTGAGGCAGATAAAGCAGGAATTAAGGTTCGAGCAAACCAAGCGCGTGTTTATCTTGTAAAAGATGAACAAGGCAATGTAACCCAAGTTGTATTACCAATGTATGGCCGTGGTTTATGGTCAACCATGTATGGTTTTGTTTCTGTTGCACCAGATGCGAATACCATCAAAGGTATTACTTACTATGATCAAGGTGAAACAGCCGGTCTTGGGGGCGAAATTGCGAACCCACGTTGGCAAGCACAGTTCGTTGATAAAAAATTATTCGATGAACAAGGTAACCAAAAATTCAAAATCTACAAAGGTAGCTCTGCTGCAGATAAAGAGCACGGTGTAGATGGTTTATCAGGTGCAACGTTAACCAGTAACGGTGTTCAAGGTTCATTTGATTATTGGTTCAGCCAAAATGGCTTTGGTCCATTCTTAGCGAAATTTAAAGCAGGAGAAATCAAATAATGGCTGATGCAAAAGTAAACTTAAAAGGTCTTTTATTCGATCCTATTGTTAAAAATAACCCGATTGCCTTGCAAATTTTGGGTATCTGTTCTGCATTAGCGGTAACGACCCAATTACAAACTGCGATCGTTATGGCGATTGCGGTAAGTTTGGTAACCGGTTTCTCCAGTTTGTTCATTTCATTGATCCGTAACTATATTCCAAATAGTATCCGTATCATTGTGCAACTGGCAATTATCGCATCTTTGGTAATCTTGGTTGACCAAGTATTAAAAGCTTATGCTTATGGTTTATCTAAACAGCTTTCTGTATTCGTCGGTCTTATCATTACAAACTGTATCGTAATGGGACGTGCAGAAGCGTTTGCGATGAAATCTCCACCGTTAGAAAGCTTTGTAGACGGTATCGGTAATGGTTTAGGTTATGGTGCGATCTTATTAATTGTCGCCACATTACGTGAATTAATCGGTTCTGGTCGTTTATTTGGTTTCCCTGTATTCCAAACTATTCAAGATGGTGGTTGGTATCAACCGAACGGTTTATTCCTTCTTGCACCAAGTGCGTTCTTTATTATCGGCTTCGTTATTTGGGGCTTAAGAACGTGGAAACCTGAGCAACAGGAGAAATAATCAATGGAACATTATATTAGCCTATTCGTGAAGGCGATCTTCATTGAAAACATGGCGCTCTCTTTCTTCTTAGGGATGTGTACTTTCCTTGCGGTTTCTAAGAAAGTTTCTACGGCGTTTGGCCTTGGTGTTGCGGTAACAGTGGTACTTGGTATTGCGGTACCGGCTAACCAATTTGTATCCGGACATGTATTAAAAGATGGCGCATTGGTAGAAGGTGTAAGCCTTGAGTTTTTAAACTTTATTACCTTTATCGGGATTATTGCGGGTCTTGTTCAATTACTTGAAATGACTTTAGATAAATTCTTCCCTGCACTTTATAACGCATTAGGTATTTTCCTTCCACTTATCGCTGTAAACTGTGCGATCTTTGGTGGTGTGTCTTTTGCGGTACAACGTGAATACACTTTTGCAGAATCTGCAGTTTATGGTGTGGGTGCAGGGTTAGGTTGGATGTTAGCAATCGTTGCGCTTGCAGGCTTAACCGAAAAAATGAAATATGCCGATGTACCGGCAGGCTTAAAAGGATTAGGGATTACCTTTATTACTGCAGGCTTGATGGCGCTTGGCTTTATGTCATTCTCTGGAATTCAGTTATAAGGAGGCATAAATGAGCGAATCTTCAATTTTATTATTAGGTGTTGCGGCATTTACGGTTATCCTTTTAGTGCTCGTTGCGATTATTTTATTCGCTAAATCAAAATTAGTGGATTCTGGTGATATCACCATTTCTATTAATGATGATCCTGAAAAAGCGATTACTTTACCAGCTGGTGGCAAATTACTTGGCGCGTTAGCAAGTAAAGGTATTTTCGTTTCTTCTGCTTGTGGTG
>OBYS01001000.1_pt1 | contig 11120 bp, 11 predicted proteins | sample 1476791 | NCBI WGS metagenome assembly OBYS01 (sample SAMEA2580205, study PRJEB22360) | human gut metagenome | biome: human gut; feature: human-associated habitat; material: faeces | place: Denmark | collected 2008/2010
TCGCGTCGCCCGCTGATCCCTCGAGCTTCACGGGCTCAGCCGTCACGGGCTCATCAGCTGCGACTTCGACAGCCTCAGGTTCCGCGGTATCGCACTCAACGGCATCGGGCTCTACAATATCGGCCTCAACGGCCTCAGGCGCAGCCTCTTCAGACTCAACGTTTTCGTCATCAACAACGGCGCCGTCAATGTCTTCGTCCCCAACGCTTTCGCCCTCTGCATCTTCGCTTTTAACAGTCTCAAGCTCAATGGCATCAGCAGCCACCGGCTCCCCCGCGGGGTTCGCCGCCTGCACAACAGAAGCAGGCGCCATGCTGTACTCGCCGTTGGCATATAAAAGTTTACCATCTATAACAAGTTGGGCTAGCGCGCGCTCGTATGAGTCATTAATGGTGCGATACACGTTCGAGCGCACCAACGCCTCGTGCAACGGAGCATCGGCCTGCACAACCGCATCCAGAATGAGCGACTCGAAATACGTGTCTATGTTCATCGAATCGTTTGTTGCACTCGTGTCATTGTAATTCATACAGAAACGACCCCCAAGAATCCACGCCGCAACCCACCGGCTACGTCGGGAAATAAGGAAGATGATTGTTTATAAATACTTCATACGCCACTTGCGCGCGTTTTTGTTTAGCAACATTTTGTTGAGCAACAAGTCAACTGTGCATATGCAGATGAGCGGTAGTTTTAATCGGTGAACGGCGATCACGGACACTTGGAACCCGTTTGACTTTCATCGGCTCCGCGGCAATTAAAATGAACCTGCCGCGCGGACGTACCGCACGTCATACACGTCTTTCTACCACCAGATGGGACAAGCAAGGCTGCTCGCTCATGTCCTCATTTGGCTTTACGCTATAATCAACATAGAGTTATTCATATGATTCTATGTATGGAGTTTCATATGCCTGTCGTAAAGCCTATTTCAGATCTGCAACGCAACTTTAGTTCCATAGCAGATAGCTGCCACCAGACCAAAGAGCCCGTCTACCTAACCAAAAACGGGTCGGCATCGCTTGTCGTCATGGATGCCGAAGCCTATGACGAGCAGACGCGCGCGCTATCCGCCATTCAGGAGCGCGAAGAACGCATTCAGCGAGCCATCACGCGTGGCTACGACGACTTGGTGAACGGTCGTGTGCGGCCTTGGAAACAGGCCAAGGCAGATGCAGATCGCATCAGGGCAGCTCGCCATGAAATTGGATAACGCAGACGTCGAGTTCTACTCGGAGCTCGACGAATTTAATGAGCCTTTTGATGTTGTCATGACTGACGAGGCACTCTATGCCTATGCCGAAATTCCTTCGGAGCGAGTCTACGCCAGAATCGGCAACCTCATCGACTTTCTAGCCGAGCATCCTTATTTTGGCGAAGAATACGACCCCTACTATCAGGCGGCCTTTCCGCCCATTGACTGCAGGGTCTTCTTTTGCGCGCACTACGGCGTGTACTACCACGTGGATGTTGAGCAGCGAAACATCAGCATCCTGGCAATCGAGGACCATCGAAAGAACCCTTTGAGTAGATTCAAGCTACTCAAGTAGCCTCCCCCCCATGTAACCATCCTGTAAATCATAGCAGCGCACTCGAGTTTTACCGTGATGCGGTCGCGCCTGGCGCTCCACTGTGCTAAAGTATCCCGAACGTTCAAACGACTACGAGGGGAACTAGAAGATGGCACGTGTGCACAACTTCTCAGCTGGCCCGGCCGCGCTGCCCACAAGCGTGCTCGCCGAGATCGCCGACGAGATGATGGACTACCGCGGTTGCGGCATGTCCGTGCTCGAGATGAGCCATCGATCTAGCATGTACCAGCAGATCATCGACGACGCCGAGGCAACCCTGCGCCGCCTGCTGAGCATCCCCGACAACTACCGTGTCCTGTTTTTGCAGGGCGGCGCCACGCTGCAGTTTGCGGGCATCCCCATGAACCTCATGCGCCGCGGCCGCGCTGGCTACGTCGTGACCGGCAACTTTGCCAACAAGGCGTACAAGGAGGCCACCAAGTACGGCGAGGCCGTGTTGCTCGCGAGCTCCGAGGACACCAATTTCGACCGCATACCCACCATGGCCGACGTCAACGCGCGCATTGCCGCCGAGGTCGCGGGCGACGGGCTCGACTACGTCTACATCTGCCAGAACAACACCATCTTTGGCACCATGTACCACGAGCTGCCCAACTGCGGCGACGTACCGCTGGTCGCCGATGTCTCGAGCTGCTTTCTGTCGCAGCCGCTCGATGTCGAGCGCTACGGGCTCATTTACGCCGGCGCACAGAAAAATGCCGGCGCCGCGGGCGTGACCGTGGTCATCGTGCGCGACGACCTCATCGCCGATGGCCCCGCTTTTGCGCAGACGCCGCAGTACATGGACCTTAAGACCCAGGCCGCCAAGGGTTCCATGCTCAACACGCCCAACACCTTTGGCATCTACGTGTGCGGCAAGGTGTTCCATTGGGTGGAGCAGACCGGCGGACTCGCCGCCACGGCCGAGCGCAACTGGGCCAAGGCCAACCTGCTCTACGACCTGCTCGAGCACAGCGAGCTTTTCCATGGCACCACGCAAGCCGACAGCCGCTCCATCGCCAACGTCACCTTCCGCACCGGCGACGCCGAGCTCGATGCGACCTTTGTCGCAGGCGCGGCCGAACACCAGATTCAAAACGTCAAGGGCCATCGCCTGGTGGGCGGCATGCGTGCCAGCGTCTATAACGCCGTAACCATGGAAGACGTGCAGGCCCTGGCCTCGTACATGAAGGACTTCGAAGCGCAGCATAGTTTGAGCCCGCGATCTAACTAGCCCGCAACGCGCGGGCCGACCAGCCACTTCAAACCACCTGTTTAAACCAAACCTGCTAAGGAGTTTTTCCATGCGTAAGATTAAGACCATCGACGACATCACTAAAGACGGCAAAGTCGAGTTTGGCGAGGGCTACGAGTTTGTGGACACCGCCGAGGAGGCCGACGCCATCCTGATGCGCTCGACCGACCTGCACGGCTACGAGCTGCCCGAGGGCATCCGCGCCATCGCCCGCTGCGGCGCCGGCGTCAACAACATCCCCGTCGAGGAGTACGCCAAGAAGGGCGTCGTCGTCTTTAACTCCCCCGGCGCCAACAGCAACGCCGTCAAGGAGCTCGTCCTGGGCATGCTGGTGCTCTCGAGCCGCGGCGTGGTGCAGTCGATGAACTGGGTGCGCGACAACGCCGACGACCCCGAGATTCAGGTCGACGCCGAAAAGGCCAAGAAGGCCTTTGTGGGCCGCGAGCTCAAGGGCAAGCGCATCGGCGTCATCGGTCTGGGCAACGTAGGCTCCAAGGTCGCCAACGCCTGCGCCGATCTGGGCATGGACGTCTACGGCTACGATCCGTTCATTTCCGTCGAGCACGCGTGGGTGCTGAGCCGCGAGGTGCAGCGCGTGGGCACGCTCGAGGACCTCTGCCGCGGCTGCGACTACCTCACCGTGCACGTGCCCAGCAAGGCCGACACCATCGGCATGATCAGCACCGAGCAGATTAACCTGCTGGCGCCCGACGCCGTGCTCATCAACTACGCGCGCGAAACCATCATTGACGAGGACGCCGTCGACGCTGCCCTGCGTGAGGGCAAGCTGAGCTGGTTTAGCTGCGACTTTGCCACGCCCAAGACCGTCAAGATGCCCAACACGTTTATCACCACGCACTCGGGCGCCGGCACTGGCGAGGCCGAGGCCAACTGCGCCGACATGGCGATCAGCGAACTCAAGGATTACCTGGAAAACGGCAATATCGCGCACAGCGTCAACTACCCCGCCTGCAGCATGGGCAAGGCGCGCGCCGCGAGCCGCATCGCCTGCCTGCACGCCAACGTGCCCAACATGATCGGCCAGATCACGGCCATTCTCGCCAAGGACAACGCCAACGTGCAGCGTATGACCAACGAGTCCGCTGGCGAGAACGCCTACACCATGTTCGACACCGACGAGCACCTGAACAGCAGCACCATCGAGGCGCTCAAGCAGATTCCGTCGATGTATCGCGTGCGCGTGATCAAGTAGCGTCGGCGCCAAGCCTGCCAGACAGACCACGAAGTCCATTCGGCCCCCGTTTTCACGAAACGGGGGCCGATTTCGTTGCTCCGGCTGGTTTTGAAAATGCTACCCATAATAAGTTTTTTCGGATAATCGACAGTGAGGCCCTAGTCGCTAAGCACAACTGCTTTTACAAACAGCTTTATCAGGGGTTTTAGTAGGTAAAAATCGATCTCAATATGCCAAACTAATGTTGACTGTCCATTTTCCGAAATAACTTGCTTTAGGTAGCACTTTTCAAGCCAATTCCAAGGAGCAATTGAAGGCTATTCGCAACTAAAACCCTAGCTTCCGCGACCGTTTTCCACCCGCGCGGCTACATTCCCGCCCAATCGATAAAAATCTCCTCACGAAGCCGCCGTTCGAGCTCTTGCTGCCGCGGTGTCTTGTCTTTCAACGGCATATCGAGATAGGACATGATGAGTTCCATCACTACATGGAAGGCATCGGAGTCGACCAGCTGACCATAGGTCATCAGAACGACGGGATATCCCATGGCTTGCAGGGCCGTCGTTCGATCGGAGTCCGAGATCTTGGATTCTATGGATCCGTGAATGGCTTTACCTTGGCATTCAACCAGGCACTCTCGGCTGCCGTCCTTATTTGCCAGCAGAATATCGGCGTAGCGCCTATCAAGCCCCGAAATCAGGCGGGCGCTGCGCGTCATGCGAATCTCGACGTTATTGGTAAGGCGCAGCCCTTCGCCGCCGCGCAGCCTCGAAAGGCCAAACAGCATCGAAGCTTGGACCTCAAGCGGCGATGCCACAATCCCCGTAATGCATTTCGCGGCACGCGTGAACGATTTAGCACCGCGGAGCCCCTGGATCTTATTTGCGAACTCCGTAAGTTCAGAAAGCTCGATCAAGGGAGGTCGTTTCCACAAGTCCGTTGGATTCCCCGAGGCATCCTTTACGTTTTCCCAGCCCAACCGTGCGTCACCCCATCGGCCCCCATATGCCTGCTCAAGCGCCAACTTTACCTGAGGCGCAATCTTGCACACGGCAAAGGTACCGCACATCTCATACATGCACATGATCAGACGCTCGTTTGAGACCGAGGAAGCCAGGGTTAGCAGGGTAAAGAGCGGAGACGCGACATCAAGGCCAAACTCCGTCTGCCGCACGGAGCCAAACGGCCTCTCCCCGTTCCAAACATGCCTGACGATGCGACCGCCCTTACGTCCGCAGCCGCCCTGCGCCAACACATGTAACGGGGTGCCCAGGAAATGCTTGACGAGCGGATGCTCACAAAGACGTTCCCTGCGCGGATCGTCCACAGAATCGGGCAGGTCCGGCATTATTGCCAAAACCTGTGGAGGTATCCGGTGATACCGAAAGGCAGATATGTCGCACAGCATGTCGTCCATGAAAGGTACGTACCCACCGCGTCGTTTGTAAACCCGCCCGGACGGCAAACGCGATGGCTCGGCCTGCGAACGGTAAATGCTGCTACGCGCGCGTCGCGAATCTGCAGGTGACTCACAATCGGTTTGCAAAGCAAACTGATTGTGAGGTTACATATGGTTGATGAGGACTTTGCCTGGCGCCTTGTGCAGGAGCTTGTGAAGATTGACAGCTCGGACCCCGGGTGCGTATGAGGGCGAGATCGAGCGCTATATCAAGGCGTTGGCTGAGGAGCGGATGGCGCAGCTGAGCCATCCAGTACTCGGTGCCGTGCAGATTGAGGAGCTCGAAGTACTCCCCGGGCGCCGCAACCTTATGATTACCGTGCCGGGCGTGAGCGACGAGGCGAGGCTCGTCTACATCTGCCACATGGATACCGTCACCCTGGGACGCCATCGAGCGCGACCCAGGCTCTCCCCTCCTAGCTGCGCTCAAGCGCGCCGCCGATGACGTGACGGACGCGGACACGACCGTCGGCTTCTTTACCGGCTGCACCGATACCGCCGTCATTGCCGGCAAGACGGGTAACCGCAATTGCATGAGCTACGGCCCCGGCTCGTTGGTGCTCGCGCATAAGCCCAACGAGCCGGGGCCCATGCCGATATCGTTCGCTGCCAGAACGTGCTCATCGCGCTTGTTGACAACACGCTCTGGGACGCAAGCGTCCAAGTTGGGGCATAATAAGCCGCGAACAAACCGACTCGCGCGTTAGGATCGCCCATGAAAGCACTTCCGTTTCCCTGCATCCGCCCAGCTCAGGATCGCGTGCTCGAAGCGCTGCCGCAGATGGGCGGCATCCTAAGCGGCAACGACGCCCTGCGCGGCGCCATTGCCGACGGGCTCATGCTCAAAGATCCGGGCGCGGCGTATTACGTGTACGAATGCTCCGGAGAGCCAGGGCGCGTGACGGGCGTTGTGGCAATTTGCCCGGTCGGCGTACTGACGGGCGACGGCGCGACCCCCGCAGATGCGGCTGCAGCCGCCCGTGCAATCGCCGAGCTTAAGGTGCAGCCGCGCCCCGTGTCGCTCGCCTACGAGGCCTCGCCCGTTATGGATATCATCCTCGGTGCCGCCAAAGAGGGCGCGTCGCTCTATGCCGTCACCGACCCCGCCGGCATTACGCACCGCGCGTGGGAGGTCAAGCGCGAGGACGCCGTTGCTGCCATCCGAGCCATGCTCGACCAGGCACCGGAGCCGACGCCGGCAGACGACCCCACCTATGCTGCCGCGCCAGCAGGGGCGGCGCAGCTCCTGGCAGACGAAGCCCGCGCAGCCGGCGCCTACACGGGCAAAGAGCCGTTCAACTTTACCGTTGCCGCGTTATTCCCCGCCGCGCAGGTTGCCGGCGGCGCACCGCAGGTTCCGACGGGTTTGCTGACCCACCAGATCGCACGGTTCTAACAGGGCCTAAACGCCCGGCACAAAGACTCGGCAGCTCGACAAACAAGGGGCGGGGATACATGCGCATGCATCCCCGCCCCTTTCGCATCGAGCAATGATGTCGGCAATCCGCATCGCCACGCCCGCGCTACCCGCGCTGCGGACCCGCTGCCGCCACGCGCGGCTCCAGACCGAGCCCCCGGGCAGTTTGGCGGTGCGTAAAGACTTCGACCAGTTCAAACGTATCCGTCGCATCGTCAAACGCAAAATGCAGCACCGAGCAGTTGCCCGGAACGCGTTCGCGCTCGTCGGCCGCCGCTCCCCTCACGTGGTCCAAAAACTCCTTGATGGACGAGGCATGGCTCACCGCGAGCACGCACTCGTGGTCCGGACGTCGCATAAGATCGGTCAACGTCGCCACCATGCGCTCGCGCACCTGCATCTGGCCCTCGCCGCCAAACTGGCGGTAGAAGTCGCGCCACGGGCGCTCGGGCATGAGCATCACGCGCTCGGCCTCAAAGTCGCCAAAGAACCACTCGCGCAGGCCATCAAGGCGCTCGTAGGCAAGGCCCGGCCACAGGTTGGCGATAGTCTGCTCGGTGCGATGAAGTGTGGAGGTGTAGGCATGATCGGGTTCGATGCCACGCGCACGCAAGAACATACCGGCGCGCACCGCCTGGTCGCAACCAAGCTGCGTGAGTGGCGAATCGCTCCAACCCTGAATAATGCGCTTAAGGTTGAATATCGTCTGTCCATGACGGACCAGATACAGATCTTTATTCATAGGGGGGTCCTTTCGCTCGTTACCAATCAAGGAGCGAAAACGCCCCATCACAATAGCTAAAATGAAGCACGGCGCCGTTGTCGAGCTGTTCTCCCCCGCCGGCCACATACTCAAGAAACTCCTGGCAGGCTGAGCCGTGGGAAACGGCCAGCACGCAGTCGTGCCGAGGCCGGGCCATAATACGAGACAGCGCCGCGACCATACGTGCGCGAAGCTCACTTTCCGACTCGCCACCAAAGGCGACCGGATAATCGCCCCAGGGTTGCGCCGGCATCTCGCGGTTTGATGTGCCCTCCAACGATCCCAAATGCCACTCGCGCAGGTCATCGACCAGCTCTATGGAACGGCCCTCGCCAACGATCAGCTCTGCCGTACACCGTGCCCGACCCAACGGAGACGAATACGCATGGTCAAAGGAGATGCCGCGCGCCTCAAACGCCGCGCGCGTCGCCAGTGCCTGCTCGCGCCCGCGCACCGTAAGCGGCGAATCGTGCCAGCCCTGCAAAATGTTCTGCACATTGAGCTCGGTCTGCCCATGCCGCGCCAAATACAGATCGGCCACATGCCCTCCCCTCGTACCACCACAAAGGGGACGGGCACCTTTGTGGTGGTTTTGCCGCCGGATTACGCCGAAATGGCGCGCAACTACACCAGCACGTCGGCGAGCGGGCGCTTGGGCACGTGATGCACCTGCTCCTCGTCGCGCCAGTAATTAATTGAGCCGTCGGGGTTGGAATCAATCGCGTCGATCACCTGGGTCTCGGCGGGAACGCCAAAGACCATGATCAGCTTGACCTCGTACTTGTCGCCGTCAAGTCCCATGACATCAATCGCACGAGGCGGAAAGGCCTTGAACATGCACGCCGCCACCTCGGGCGTAGCGCTGCGGGCGGCGAGCATCATCGTTTGCGCGGCGATACCAGCGTCTGCCTCAGTGATTGGCGCGGCAGGCTTGCCTGGAGCGGGCGGCTCGGCAAGGATCGCGATATAGCCGGTCGGGCGCTCGCCCTCGGCAGGACCCGACCATTCCTTGAGCGCACCAGCCCATGCGAGCTTTTCAAATAAGCTCGAACACTCCTCGGCGTCGCTCACCACATGAAAGCGTAGGCGCTGAGCGTTGGCGCCGCAGGGAGCCAGGTGCGCCAGCTCTGCCAGCTCGAGCAAAAACTCGCGCGGCACGCGCATGGTCTCGTCAAAGCGACGGCATGTGCGGGCACGACGGACCAGCGCGTCAAACGATTCCAGACCGAGCTTTTCGCAGCCCTGCTTTGCCATCGATTCGACACTCGACGGTGCCTCGGGAACTGCTTCGTTCATAGGAACCCCCAATACAAGCCAATTGTTCTTAGGAAAATCTAACCTAAAACGCAGGCAATAACGAACAGAGCTGCAATGTTCTACATCTGTTGAATAGAATGTCGCGACACAGGGAACAACGAAAACAAATCGGGACCTTTGGGTTACACTTCGCCCTCCCCGACCCATACGCCGGCGCCTTTAGGCGATACTTGTTGTAGCAACTGCGGCATACGCCGCAAAAACAACAATGACGGCAAACGCCGTGCGGAAAGGAGACCTCATGGGCATCTTTAAGAACGACGACCAGCAGTCGAATCTGTTTGGATTTGACGAGAAAAGCATGGCAGGCAAGGCAATCAAGGCCGTGCGCTGGATCTACGCCGTCACGGGCGTCATCGCGCTGCTTGCCGGCATCGCGCTGCTGTTTGCACCCGCCAAGTCCCTCGTCTTCCTGACGACCGTCCTGGGCTTCTACTTTATAATTACGGCAGCCATCAGGCTGTTTGCCGTCTCCCCCGCCATTTTTGAGCCGCTGCTGCCCGCCGGCTGGCGCGTGACGAGCATCATCTCCAACCTGCTCATCATTCTGGGCGGCGTCATAATCCTGCGCAATCAGGCCTTCTCGACCGCGACGCTCACCACGCTCGTGGTGGTCGTGGCTGGCTTTGGCTGGATTGTCGAAGGTGTCATGTCCATTCTGGAGTCCGAGCTTTCGTCTAACCGCGCCCTCGCCATCCTGAGCGGCGCGCTCTCCATCATCGCCGGCATGTTCGTGTTTATCTATCCGCTGTGGTCGGCAAAGATGCTCGTCATCTTTAGCGGCGCCGCGCTCCTGGTGTTTGGCGTGACGCTGATTATTCGCGCTATCCGCTTTGGCAAGCTGGTGCACTAGATGCCGCGGACGCTGTTTATTGATGCCGACGCCTGCCCGGTTACGCGCGAGTCGATCGACTGCGCGCGGCGGGCGGGCGTCGCCGTGGTGATTGCCGGCAACAGCACGCAGAACCTGGAGCGGCACATTCGCCGCGACGATCCACGTGATGCCGAGCACGCGCGACGCGGCTTTTGGGTCACCACGCTCGATGTGAGCGTGGGCGCCGATAGTGCCGACTTTGCCATTGTCGAACGTCTGCAGGCGGGCGACGTGGTCGTGACGCAGGACATTGGCCTGGCGAGCATGGTGCTCGGCCGCGATGCCTCCGCCATCGGCGTGCGCGGGCGCGTGTACGACAAGGCGACCATCGACATGCAGCTGTTTATTCGTCACGAGGAAAAGAAGGTGCGCCGCGCTGGCGGTCGCACCCGCGGGCCAGCAGCCTTCACCAGCGAAGACCGCGCCCGCTTTAAGCGCAACCTCACCGAGCTGCTGCGCTAACCAAGGCAGATTTTTGGGATATGCCCGGAAATCTGCCTTTTTGTTTTGGACGGTGTGAGCGCTCAGGATCCGTGGCTCAACAAAATAACGGGCTTCAAAATGCCATGCGTCGCCGCATTGTGCAGACGCCGTGCATGGCTATTTTGAAGCCCGTTTTGTTAGGACTACTTAGAGGCCAAAGGCAGATAGGACGAGGCCCCAGCCAGCGCCGATGACGTACATCATGACCAGGAACACGGCGTTTTCACGGGCGCTGCGGTTGGTGCGGAACAGGACCAGGTAACCCACGCCGGCGGAAATGAGCGTGCCGGCGAGCATCGGCGCCAGTTGCAGCGCGCCTTCCAGATACAGCTGCGTAATGACCACGCTCGCCGAGCAGTTAGGAATCAGGCCGAGAAGCGCCGAACCAAGAACGGCGAGCGTCTCGTTGCCGCGCAGGAACTGCTCGATTGCGGACTCGCCAAAGGTCTCGAGCACGGCGACCAGAATCAGCGTCACCAGGAAAATGAATACCGATACCTGCACGGTATGCGAGATGGCGCTGCGGATAATCGACAGGACGGGCGCACCTTCGTGTGAGTGGGAGTGACCGTGGTCATGATGGTGTTCATGCTCGCCCTCATGACCGTGATCGTGGCCATGTCCGTGTTCGCGCTCGTCCTCATCCTCGTCTTCATCACAACCGCAATGGTCGCGCTCACACAGCTCATGGATGTGGTCGGCGCTCACACCCGCCTCGGCCACCTCGTCGATGATGTCACCGCCGCTATGGTCGTCATGCGCGCAGTTAACGTGCGCGGTCGCGTC
>OBYS01001010.1_pt1 | contig 10996 bp, 6 predicted proteins | sample 1476791 | NCBI WGS metagenome assembly OBYS01 (sample SAMEA2580205, study PRJEB22360) | human gut metagenome | biome: human gut; feature: human-associated habitat; material: faeces | place: Denmark | collected 2008/2010
TTCTTTGAGTTTATCGAGGTTAGCGCCGTGCCAAACGTTAGAACTGAAGTTTATCTTTACTTCGTTCTGGGAATTATAAAAGTCATCGCCGTGTCCGAATAGCATACTTTCTTGTTTTATGTAATTAATAATGTTATAAAAGGTGGTGCAAAAATACTAATCTTTTTGGCTTTTCCTATCAATCGCCTTATAGATCGCATCCTGTATGCGAGTACGTATATCAAGCGATCCCAGTTTATTATTTGCCCGGCTAGGATTCACCCGGTTACTCAAAAATATATAAATAAGCTGGTTATCCGGATCTACCCAAAAACAAGTACCCGTAAATCCTGTATGTCCATAGACCGAGGCGGGAGCCAAAGCCCCACAAGGCGAGGCTTTCGGATTACCAATCACCGGCTTATCAAAGCCTAACCCTCTACGGCAAGTCGGGCTCTTGCTTTGTGTAAACAAACGGCTGGTTTCCAAAGAAAGATAGCGCTCGCCGCCATAAGTCCCTTGGTTTAGCATCAATTGGAGCACCTTCGCCAAATCATTCGCATTCGAAAATAATCCGGCGTTTCCAGAAACACCCCCTTGAAAAGCGGCTGCCTCATCATGTACATATCCGCGAAGCAATTGGCGGCGGACAAATCCATCTTGTTCCGTAGGTACAATTTGCAAGGTATCCATTCGCTTCAACGGATTATAAGTGGTATGCCAAGCCCCTAACCCGCTGTAGAAATCATCCCGAAGAAGCTGGTCCATCGGAGATTTCATCAGATTTTCCACCATCATTTTCAGCATAATGAAATTCACGCAACTATATACGTACCTACCTCTCGTACCCAAACGGGATTTCTTGATATCTTGAAGGACCGTATCTTTAAAGGAATCACTCACATAGAAATTACGGGCTACCTCAGTCGTAAATCCGGGTTTCCGTGTATCTGATACTATATCCGGAAGATATTTAAAATCATTCCGGACATACGTTTTAGCGTCAAAACGAACCGGGTGCGTGGCGTTCTTCGCCGAACTATATAAACTGCCTTTATAACTATCCTTATCAATAGCATCCAGATAGAAATTAATAGTTGGAGTCACTCCCGATTGATGATATAGTAACTCTTTTATCGATAAATCCTTTTTATTAGACTCTTTCAACTCCGGTATAAAATCGGAGATCTTATTGTTCAAGGTGAATTTCTTCTCATCATACGCTTTCATGACTGCCAATAAAGTCCCCGCCGCCTTCGATGCCGAAGCCAAGTCATAAACTGACGCCTCCGTGACCGGCTGCCTACTTTCGTAATCAAAATAACCAAACGATTTATTATAGATAATCATGCCGTCCTTCGCAACCAACACTTGGCATCCGGGATAAGCCTTCTCATCCAATCCCTCTTTAACGATCGACTCAATTACATCCAAACGGTCCGGGTTCGCTCCTACCTCTTCCGGCTGGTGATACCCCAAACGAGTCTTCTCCGTAAAAACACCGGTACCCGCATAATACAATCCCGGAATCGAAACCGGAAGTTTCCCTTTCGCCGCAATACCACCGAATATCACTTGGGCCGCATATTCCTGCGCTAAGGGAGTGCCCTCGTAAGCCAACACGACCGCCTTCGCCTTCTCGATCGACTTCTTATATTCCTTACAAGCATATGGCAAGGTAAAGAAAGCATAGACCAACTCTTTCTTCGCGGCCAACTGCCTCAACGCTAAACTCTCGGGAATGCGAATCGTATGTACGCCACAAATGATCACGTCGTATTTTTGCAATTTATTATAAACCTGCTGGACTTGGGCAGCCGTAGAACGCCGTCCGATGCTAAAGCAAGCGATCGAATCATATTCGCCCAGCATTTTCTGGAATTCATTACCAACCCCGTCTCCAATCGAGAGTGCTGCGATCTTTTTCTTATTCAACTGTTTAAGAGGTAAGATCGTATCCTCATTCTTCAAAACGGTAATAGCCTCCGAATTCAACTTCGCCGCCATCCATGCCGCATGCGGAGAGTTCAAACGTTTCGATAAGCCTTTTGTTTCGACCGGCTTATAGGCATTCAATCCAGCGATATATTTGTACCTTAATATTTTCAAGCACTTGGCCTCGATCGCTTCCAGATCCAATACCCCTTCCTCGATAGCCTCTTTCACGGCCGTAAAATCATTGATTGGAGCGGCCGGAGCGAGCAAGATATCATTCCCCGCAAGCAAAGCCTTCACCGAAGGATTATCTGTTTTCTTTGTGGAAGCCCCTTTCATCGCTAAAGCATCCGTAAAGCACAGACCTTGAAAACCGAGTTCTTTCTGTAATAGATCCGTCACTACCGCCTTAGAAAAAGAAGCCGGCTTATGACTTTTGTCCAATGCCGGAACATAAAGATGTCCCGTCATTATCCCGGCGAACCCATCATATATATAACGTTTAAAAGGAAGAAGTTCCACGCTATCCAAGCGGGCCCGGTTATGGCGCACAACGGGTAATGTCTCGTGCGAGTCCTCGGAAGTATCTCCATGTCCGGGGAAATGTTTGGAGACAGACAAGATGCCCGTACTTTCCAATCCTCTTGCGTAAGCAATACCCTTCTCCGCCACAGCCTCCGGATTCTCGCCAAACGAACGCAGGCCGATCACGGGATTATCCACATTGCTATTCACGTCCATATCCGGAGCGAAATTTATATGAATTCCCATTTCCCGGCACTGCCGTCCCACCTCTTTTCCATATTCCTCGATCAAGGCATTGTCCTCGATAGCGCCTAGCATCATGTTTTTCGGGAAACGGGTGGTTCCACTTAATCGCATGGAAAGTCCCCACTCCCCATCCAAAGAGACCAACATCGGAATCCGGGAAGCCTTTTGCAAACGATTGGTCACCTCCGCCTGCGTCACCGGATCCCCTTTATGGAATAAGATGCCCCCGATCTTGATATCGTTCACGTAACGCATGAGCCGTTGCATATTCCGGTTATCGGATTTAGGATTCGCTATAACCATAAATAACTGCCCGATCCGTTCATCATAACTCATAGCGTCAAACACGGAATCAACCCAATGATTCATCTTTTCCTGATCCACCGCACGATAAAGGTTCGGGACTGTTTGCGCCCCACTCGATAAAAGGGAAATACAACACAAAAGCAAGATACCAATCTGTCTCATCACAACATTATCATTATTACTCTCCAAAAATAAGAAAATATCGCAATAGTAACGTGAATTGTGATAGGGGTTTTTACTATCTTTCCTGTCTCGTAATAAAAAAGGAAGTACTTCATGAAGCTAATACTACTCATAATCTTGATTATCTTCGGCTTTCAATCAAGCGCTTGGGGACAGGCGCCGACTCTCAGTATCGAGGCTAAACAAGAGCCGATCCAAGAAATCATGAAAAAAATAGAGCATCAAACAGGCATGACATTCTCCTACGATCCTTCTATTCTCAAAGGCATTTCCCGGATTACATTCAAATCTGATAACCAATCCATATCGGAATGCCTTACCCGGCTATTCCAAAAGCTCCCTCTGTCTTATCAGATAAACGGTACCCACATCATCTTGAAGAAACGCCCCCGCTCAGTAACCATCAGCGGATTCGTACGGGATAAAGCGACTACAGAATATCTAATCGGGGCCTCCGTTTATGACTCTCGCACACAAAGGGGCACAGCTACCAATAACCACGGTTTCTTCAGTCTAACCTTACCGGTCGGGGTAGTCCGTCTGGAGACTTCCTACATCGGATACGGACGTTTCTCACATACATTCCAACCGCTCGAACGGGATACCGTGATGGAAATTCTGCTGGAAAGCGGTGAGGCATTGGCCGAAGTTGTCGTTACCGGTAGTAATGACACACAAAACCCGATACAAGCCCCTCAGATGGGAACGATTAAAATAACCCGGAAGATGATCAAGACCATCCCGACCTTATTCGGTGAGGCTGATGTGATCAAAGCCCTGCAAACCCAACCCGGCGTATCAGCCGGAACGGAAGGATTAGCCGGGATGTATGTCCGTGGGGGGAATGGAGACGAGAACCTGTATATGATAGACGGAATACACGAAGTCCGGGTCAATCATCTCGGAGGACTTTTCTCCGCTTTCAACGCCGAGGCTTTGAAAGATGTGGATTTTTATAAATCCGCTTTCCCCGCCCGCTATGGGGGAAGGCTTTCCAGCGTAGTGGATGTGCATACTAAAGATGGCAATATGAAAGAGTACCATGGTAGCGCTATGCTAGGATTGACCTCCGGTAACTTAAATTTCGAAGGGCCGATCATTAAAGACCGGACTTCGTTCAACGCCTCCTTCCGTCGCTCTTGGCTGGATGCCTTATCCGCACCGGGTTTGGCGATCTACAATAAAATTCAGAAAAAGAAGGGGGAGAAATTCAGCGCACGCTATGCTTTTACCGATCTAAACCTAAAAGTGAACCACCATATCAATGACCGGAGCCAAGCTTACGTTAATTTCTATTTCGGACAGGATTTCCTAAAAGGAGGAAGTTCTGAGTTCTCCGTAGGTGATAATATAACCCCTTTCGAGAACAAGGACTTTGGAAAGATGCGCTGGGGTAACATCGCATTGTCTTCCGGCTGGTCGTATGTGTTTAACAACAAGATGTTCGGTACCGTCACCTTGGCTTATTCCCATTATCAATCCAAACTAAAACAAGAGACTTCACAATACTACGGAACCGAGGGTGACAAAGATTATTCTTCACGGTTTATCGAGACCTCAACCCGAAACGGTATCAATGATTTCGGAGTCCATGCGAACTTCGACTATATTCCTACCTTGGCACATCATATCCGTTATGGTACCGACTATCTTTACCATCGTTTCAGTCCGGAATATATCGAGGAAAAGACCTCCGAGAATTTGTCTCCGACCAAACGAACTACCGGAGACGAGCGCCTTTCAGCGAATGAGTTGGCTGTTTTCGCCGAAGATGACTGGGCGATATCTCCCATTGTCCGGGCTAACGCCGGATTACGCCTGAACATGTACAATATACAAAAGAAGACATATGTCTCCTTAGACCCTCGTTTATCCGTACGCTTCCTGCTCACGAGGGATCTAAGCCTTAAGGCCTCATACGCCCGGATGAATCAATACGTACATCAGATTAGCGAAAGTTATATGAGTCTCCCTACCGATATGTGGATGCCGGTCAGCAAGAAATTAAAACCATTGGTGAGTGATCAAGTATCCGTTGGCGCTTATTACAATCTGCACAAGAACTATTCCTTCTCGGTGGAAGGTTATTACAAATGGATGAATCACTTACTGGATTATAAAGATGGTTACAACTTCTTACCCTCGTTCGTCGGTTGGGAGGAGAAGTTGGCCGCCGGTAAGGGGTGGGCCTATGGAGCGGAGTTTATCGCCCGGAAAGAGACGGGGCGTATAACAGGATGGATCGGATACGGACTAATGTGGAGCGACCGGCAGTTCGACGAGATTAATAATGGCAAACGTTTCCCCGCGAAATACGATAACCGCCATAAGCTGAATATCGTCGCAAACTGGAAGATCAACGAGAAATTGGAACTGACCGGAAGCTGGACTTTCATGACCGGAAACCGGGTTACGGTGGCATTCGAGAATTACGAGGATTTGGGCCTCACTCCTGTCCCTCCGCTCTTACCGGAAGGAGGCTTGGACTATTTCACGGAGCGTAATAACGTACGTCTCCCCGCTTACCACCGCTTAGATCTGGGGATTAATATTTATCGACCTAAAAAGAACGGCCATCTCGGTATCTGGAATATCAGCGTATATAACGCTTATTGCCAGATGAACCCGATAACTATCCATAAGCGGTCTTGGATAAACTATAGCCATTATTTCGAGACGTTATCGCTCTTACCGATCATTCCGTCTATATCATATACTTATAAATTCTAAAGAACATGAAACCTATATTCTATTTATCAATCTTATTATCCAGCATGCTCCTAACCTCCTGTTACAGGAAGTTTGACCTAGAGGAATATCGTACTACACCAAAAATGGTGATCAACTCGGCCTTCTCGCCAGATACAGTCGTAATGGCCAGCATATCCCGCACATGGTTTCACTCAGAGAGCAAGCCGGACGTAACGATTCGAAACGCCAAGGTGGAATTATACATAGACGGGATCTTCAAGGAGGAGATGCCTTGGAAAGAATATTCCTATTGGAAATCTTCTCGTTGGCTCGGAGAGGATCGAGGTGGATGGGTAACAGATACGCTTTATATATCGAATACGGTTCCACAGCCCGGACAAACCGTAAAGATAGTAGCTTCTACCCCGGAATATGGAACAGCCTCGGCGGAAGATAAGATTCCTTCCAAGACCGAAATCAAAGGCCTGCGCATAATTCCCCGTAAAGAAGCTACCGGCAACGGCGGTACCCTTGTCGATGGAGATGGGAATATCTCCTACATAGAAGAAAACGATGTACTTATCTATCAAATCACTTTCCAAGATACCCCGGGTAAATCAAATTACTATTCTCTACAGATATGGGGAGATGACGACCATCTTGGTGTCCTGTTGGACTTCTCCGTAGATCCCGTATTCACGCAACAACAAGGTATCTTGGATGAGGTTTTCGGCTCTTCGATGGTAAATTGGCGGGGACGGGTATTTTCCGACGAGCTGTTCGACGGGAAGGAATACACGTTGCAAGTAAAAGAACAACTTAGGTCCGATACTAAATATTATACCAAACGCCATATTCGTTTATATTCCCTGTCCGAACCCTATTACCAATATCTGCTATCTTTACAAAACATCGAGAATGAAGGTATCATGGGCGGACTTACGAATGTAGGTCTGGCCGAGCCTGTCCGGATCTACAGCAATGTGGAAGGAGGAACGGGAATCGCTGGTGGATGTCAATGGTTTGAATCCTTGGTAGACATAAAAGATTTGATCAAATAGCGAGCAAAAAAGCATCTATCTATTGCGAATCAAATATTTATTTCGTTACTTTGCACCCGCTTTACGTAATCTCTGTCGGGAAATGTAGCCCGTTAAATTGCGTTTCATTATAAATTACAATTAAAAAGCTATAAACAATGGATTTAATTAAGATTGCAGAAGAAGCGTTCGCTACGAAGAAGGAACTTCCTTCATTCAAGAGTGGTGATACGATCACGGTAGCTTACCGTATCAAAGAGGGTAACAAAGAGCGTATCCAGCAGTATCGCGGTGTTGTTATCCGTATCTCCGGTCACGGCGACAAAAAACGTTTCACAGTTCGTAAGATGTCTGAGAACGTAGGTGTAGAGAGAATTTTCCCGATCGAATCTCCGTTTATCGAAAGCATCACGGTTAACAAAGTCGGTAAAGTACGTCGTGCTAAATTGTACTACTTGCGTGCCCTTACCGGTAAGAAAGCAAGAATCAAAGAAAAGAGAGTCTAATCTCTCCGATTCTATTGCCATACGAAAAGCCATCCAGCGGAATGCCGGATGGCTTTTTGTTTATCGTTTCTTACAATGCCTATCGTAAGCATCTAACAATGCCCATTCAAAGGAGCTTACGATGGGCATTATAAGAACCTTAGAATGGGCATTGAAAGAAATCATATATCCAAGTCGCCCACGATTCATGAATGAATATCGCTGACAGATAATTTGGATATGCTCTAAAACAAGGGTTCATCAAAAGTCATTTTCACGAGATACCACTCCCTTCCCTATAAGAGATATACTTCAAGTTCCACAGGAGATATACTTCATCGGTAAAGTAAGTACTACCTCTACGGAATTCCCATTTATAGATAATTTCATCCACGGATTTTATCGCATGAGCCGCTTTTTACGTACATTTGAAGCAAATCCACCTAAGCGACATGGAAAAATGGATAAACAAATCGAACTATCGCAAACAGAAATAGAGCTAGCGTTCGCTTCCTTTTGTATAGAAGGAACCGCACGCAAATTGGGGCAGCCTTACCAAGAGGTGTTCGCACGCATGAAACGGGTAGGAATGATAGAGAACTATATCCTACCCAATTATAATATATTGCATACTGAAAGCCGCGAACACGTAATCGACAATATAGATGTAACTTACTTCCGACTATTCAATATACCCGATTCATTATCTGAATTATACAACTTACGATCCACGGCTTTGTATTTGCGACCGAAATCTAAGTGGTAAGAGAATCCAATCTCGAAGCCCGGATAAATATCACCAAAACGCTGATCGGTCACATAGGGAGCGATCGCTGAAAGGTTCTTACTCCGGTAACGGGCGGATGATGTAAATTGGGTAGAGAAAGAAGCGCTTAACTGAACCTTCCCGATCCTATAACCGATACCCAACCTATTAAAACGATCGGCCTCACGACTGGTCTCACCCGAAAAACTATAGCTTCTCTTATAAATCAACAGGTTAAAATTAAAGTTCTTCACATCGCTATTCAAAGAGATCACATAGAAGGGATCCGTGTATGTATGCGAATAGCTATTTCCATTCGATTGGAAATGGTTCAAGCCTCCGGAGATATTCATGCGCAGATAATCGCCGAAGGGTGAATAATTCAAATACAGTTCCGGCGTAAAACGATGGAAACTCCGTTGGTTATCGTAGGTGCGGATAAAAAGTCCCCGGCTAGCGTCATACAGGGTCTCTTCCATGACCATGCGGGGCTGGTATTGGTAAGAGAAAGTAAAGCCGGCCTTGACCTTTGCCGTATTCACATGAAATTCCACGGCGTTGTTATGATATAAGAAAGGGGATAGACCCGGATTACCTCTACGAACCTGTAAGGAATCAATCCATTGCTCCACGTTACTCAACTCAGACAAGGATGGGTTTACATTGCGCAGGGTATACCGGTAACGGGCGGATAATACCTCATTGATAGTATAAGTAAGCGTCACCTGCGGGCGGAAGTACCACCGATTGTAGGAGTCCACATTTTCTTGCGATAGATAATTACGGGAGGCACCCAAACCCACATTATAAACCAACTTCTTCCAAGTTCCTACGTATTGCGCATACATATACGACTCGGACTCTGTCATATGGGTCGTATAATCACCGGAGCCGGAATACACGTTATCCGTATAGGCTTGCGTATGTTTCAAACCAGCGGAAATTCGGCCGGTCTCCAGCTCTTTCTCGTAGATACCCTCTCCGATTACCGAATAGCGCTTTCCATCTACTTTCGTATAAATATCTGTCAAAGGAATACTTTCCAGTTCTTCCCGGTAGGTATGACGGCTATCGGTATTCGAATAAGTTCCCACGACATTGACAGCCAATGATTGTTTACGTGGTAATTTCCGGAAATAATACAAGTCGAGCGAGGGACGGGTATTCAAGGATTTATTATTATCGATAAGATGGGTCGTAGCCATACTCTCGCTATTTCTTAAAAGGGCGTCGCTATAGTTATGCGGATAGTCGTAATAATACAAGTTCAACTTAGCGTTCAAGAAATAATCATCATCCTTCGTGTAGTTATAATTCGCCGTCGTAGTCCAATACATCTCATAATCCCTCCCGGGGATTCCTTCCTGTGTTCGCTGGAAGGTACCGTCTGGGGTATGAAAGATTTCCGTCCGGTCTTGCCATGCCTCTTTATACCGGTGTCCGTTCGCAAAGCTGGATAAAGAAAATTCCGAACGTCCCCGGTTATACTTACCATATATATAATCTGCCATCCAAAACGTGTTTAATTGATGGCTTAAATCCACGCCGAGATTTCCTCCGGAAGTCCGCTTGATCGTTATATAATCCAAGACGATATCGATTCCTTCCCCATATCGCAAGCCGGGGTTATCGTGATATTCCACCCGTTTGATATCCTCCGGCGAGAGGGCGGCGCCTTCTAATTGGTAAATGAACACGCCATTTATACGCAACTGAACGTTTCCATTCGCCATAGAGATACTTTTCGTATTCGGATCTACCCATAGGCGAGGTAAAGACATCCGCCTTGTCAAATCCAAGCCATCCATCGAGCGCCGCACTTGGTCTTTGGAGGGGAATATAAGTTGACGGTCTTTCTTCCTTATAATCGAAGAGGCTTGAATGGTAACCTCATCCAAATCGATCGTTTTCTCCTCTTGCGCATTTACCAAAAAAGCTCCGCCATAAAATCCCACAAATAATACTTGTCTTCTCATAAAATTCAAATTTGATTCGAGACAAATGTAAGGAGGGAAACAGCTAAAATCGATTTATACAGGCAAGAAACTAAAGTGCAAGGCATTACGTTCATATACTGATTTACAAAGTATTAGCGAACGACTTAGAGAGAAAAGTTTATATTTGCCGTTTGAGCACTTATATTGCCGATGATATCCTCTTTCTCATCCATACCCAGCTTATGGCGGATGTCCGTCTTGCGCTGATAGATCGTACGGACGCTTTGTTGGGTGACTACACTGATTTCCTTGGTAGAGAAGCCGGCGCATAGCAAGCAACAAAGCTGGATCTCTTTTTCCAGCAAACGCCCGTCAGACAATCGGACCAGATGCGTATGGAAATTATCATAGACCGCATCGATAATCGGATACAGGTCATCCCATACCAAAAGCGTATCTACCGGGACATCCTCATTCGTGATACGAGTCATTTGCTGGAGCAATTCCTTATTTTGTTGCGTGGGAGTAGTCGCCATCAAGCGGATAACACCCAATTGCTGCAACAAGACCTTACGGAAAAAGGCACTATCGGGTTTCTCCTCCTCCGCTACGGATTGCTTGGACTCGTTCAAGAGCTGACGCAAGGCTTCCAAACGCTCCTCCATATCAATCAAACGGTTCCTTCGGTTACGGATATATAAGGAAACTCCACCAGCTACCAATATGGAAAGCAAGGAAACGATCACTAAGATAGAGAACGTACGCTGCCGGCTCATTTCCAAGCGAAGATTTTCTCGGCGTAAACGATTTTGATCGACTAATCGTTCCCGCTCAGCCTTCTCCGTTTGGGATTTCACGGTATACAAAGAATCGCAATATTGCCCTAATCGGGAAATATCGACC
>OBYS01001012.1_pt1 | contig 10955 bp, 10 predicted proteins | sample 1476791 | NCBI WGS metagenome assembly OBYS01 (sample SAMEA2580205, study PRJEB22360) | human gut metagenome | biome: human gut; feature: human-associated habitat; material: faeces | place: Denmark | collected 2008/2010
GTCCTCCAGCCGGGCGCCCCCCTGCTCGTCGACCCCTCCCCGAACCTCTACGGCAAGTGGTGCCGCCCGCGCTACAACTCCGCCGTGGCCACCTTCTGCGACGCCATCGCCAACGGCCGCCCCTACACCGTCAACGACCCCTCGGTGGAGCTGGAGCTCCTCTACATCGACGACCTCGTCGACGAGATGCTGGGCGCCCTGCTGGGGGAGGAGCACCGCTGCGGCTATGAGGGGCTGGAGCGCGTCGAGGGCGATAGCTTCTGCTACGTCCCCGGGACCGACGTGAAGACCCTTGGCGAGATCGTCTACCTGCTCGGCTGCTTCCGCGACAGCCGCGAGACGCTGTCGGTCCCCGACCTCACCGAGGGCTCCTTCTCCAAGAAGCTCTGGAGCACGTTCCTGTCCTACTACGAGCCGGGGCACTTCGCCTACGGCCTCAGACCCAACACGGACGCGCGCGGCTCGTTCACCGAGTTCCTGCGCACGCCGGAGCGCGGCCAGGTCTCCATCAACGTCTCGAGGCCCGGCATCACCAAGGGCAACCACTGGCACATGAGCAAGTGGGAGAGGTTCCTGGTGGTCTCCGGCACCGCGTCGATCAAGTTGAGGAAGGTGGGGGAGGACTCAGAGGGGAACCCGTTCCCCGTCGACGAGTACGTGGTGAGCGGCACTGACATGCGCGCCGTGGAAATGATCCCGGGCTACACGCACTCCATCACCAACCTGTCCGACACCGAGGACCTTGTGACGGTCATGTGGGCCAACGAGCCCTTCGACCCCGAGAGCCCCGACACCTACTACGAGGAGGTCTAGCCGCATGGGCAAGGACTATTCCGATATCGCATTCAAGGATGACGGCCGCCTGAAGCTGCTGATCATCGTGGGAACCCGCCCCGAGGTCATCCGCCTGTCCGAGGTCATCAAGAAGTGCCGCCGCCACTTCGACTGCCTGCTGGTGCACACCGGGCAGAACTACGACTACACCTTGAACGGCATCTTCTTCCGCGACCTGTCGCTGGACGACCCCGACGTCTACCTGGACGCCGTGGGCGCCGACCTGGGCGAGACCGTGGGCAACATCATCGCCGCGAGCTACAAGCTCATGGTGCAGGTGCAGCCCGACGCCCTTCTCATCCTGGGTGACACCAACAGCTGCCTGTCCGCCATCGCGGCAAAGCGCCTGCACATCCCCATCTTCCACATGGAGGAGGGCAACCGCTGCAAGGACGAGTGCCTGCCCGAGGAGACAAACCGCCGCATCGTCGACGTCATATCCGACGTCAACCTGGCCAGGTAGACGCGGGCGTCCGCGCGCCTCTCCCTGCGCTATCTGAAGGACACCGGCAGCGCCCCGGAGCGCACCTACGTCACAGGCTCTCCCATGGCAGAGGTCCTGCGCGCCAACCTGGACAAGATCGAGGCCTCGGGCGTCCTCTCCGATCTCGGCCTGGAGCCCAAGCGCTACATGTTGCTGTCCGCCCACCGCGAGGAGAACATCGACACCGAGGCGAACTTCACGAGCCTGTTCACCGCGATCAACGCGCTGGCCGAGAAATACGACATGCCGATCCTGTACTCCTGCCACCCGCGTTCCCGCAAGCGCCTGGAGGCCACCGGCTTCAAGCTGGACCCGCGCGTACGCATGCACGAGCCCATGGGCTTCCACGACTACAACTGCCTGCAGATGAACGCCTTCGCCGTGGTGTCCGACTCCGGCACGCTGCCCGAGGAGTCCAGCTTCTTCGCGAGCGTCGGCCGCCCGTTCCCGGCGGTGTGCATCCGCACCTCGACCGAGCGCCCCGAGGCGCTGGACAAGGCGTGCTTCACGCTGGCCGGCATCAGCGAGCGCGGCCTGCTGCAGGCCGTCCACACCGCCGTCGAGCTCGACGCGGAGGGATCGCTTCCCGAGGCGCCCGTTCCCGACTACGCCGACGAGACCGTGTCCACCAAGGTGGTCAAGATTATCCAGAGCTACACCGGCGTCGTGGACAAGATGGTGTGGAGGAAGAGTCTCTAGTGACGGTCTATGCTGACATAAACACCGTGCCGAACGGCTCAACCGGCGGCATTATGATGAAGGAACACCGCGAACTCCTCGCGGCTGGCGAAGAATCTTATGCGTTCTGGGGTCGTGGCCGTGAGGCGGAAAATCCGAACGAAATGAAGTTCGCCTCCGATGTGGAGGTTAAACTCGATGTGCTTCAGACTCGCATGGATGGTAAGGCTGGTTTTCATAGTAAGGCTGCTACGAAACGCCTTCTTGCTCGACTTGATGAGATTAAGCCTGATGTGGTGCATCTGCATAATTTGCACGGCTATTTCGTCAACGTCGAGATGCTTTTCGAGTGGCTTGCAAAACATGATTGCAGGGTCGAATGGACCCTGCACGACTGTTGGGCATTCACGGGCCACTGCGCGTACTCAAAGCCCTGCTCGCAGCTCAATACATATCCCAAGACGTACTCCAAGGTATCTTGCTCATGGAACTTCGAGCAGAAGAAACGTGTCTTCAATCTGGTGCCCGCTGAGCGTATGAAGTTGATTACGCCCTCGCAGTGGCTAGCCAACCTGGTGGGGGAGAGTTTTCTAGGGGATTTTCCTGTTGAAGTGCGTCACAACACTATCGATACCAGTGTATTCAAGCCTACTCCGAGCGATTTTCGCGAGCGCTACGGCATTGGTGACCGTTTCATGATTCTGGGGGTAGCGAGCCCCTGGACCGAACGCAAGGGGCTCGCCGACTTCGTACGACTGGCGGGAGAGCTGGATTCAGAGAAGTTTGCCATCGTGCTTGTAGGGCTTTCCGAAAAGCAGATCAAGGATCTCTCGAAGCAGCTCGTGGCTCTTCCGAAGACAGAGAATAACGAGAGGCTGGTCGAAGCGTACAGCGCAGCCGACGTGTTCTTTAACCTAACGGTGGAGGATAACTACCCTACGGTGAACCTAGAGGCCGAGGCCTGCGGGACGCCTGTTGTGACCTATGACACGGGTGGTTGTGCGGAGACCGTATGGCGGAAGGATTCGCGGGTAGTCACAGCATACAAGGATGCGAGGCAGGCAATTGAGATGATGACTGGGGAATATAGATGAGGGCAATAATCGAGAGCGTCGCTTGGGATGAGGGTAAGGCGACGGGCGCCAATGTCTATAAAGGGAAAGGACCACGCCCGTACTTCGAGTCAGCGGCCGTCTCGCTTTGGTCGGCTAAGAAATCCAACCCGGACTGGGACGCTGTTCTCGTTACAAATACTGACGTCCCTTCTGATGTTGCCAAAGTGCTCAGCAACTTTGGGGCCAAAGTGGTCAAGCAACCTTTTGAAAAATTCTCCTTCCCATTCGATTTGCCGTGGCACCTTGCGTATTACAAACTGTGTGCACTTGATGCCGTGGTCGCAGCTTGCACATATGAATCGCTCTGCATGCTCGATACAGATACCTGGGTCAGAAAATCCCTTGATGAGCTAATTGAAGCTTCGGGGGGGGGCGTTTCGATGATTGATCTTCATGCCTCGATGGCTGATGAAAACCGTCAAATTATGGACGGCGACCTCGATGCATTGGGTATCAAAGCTTCAAGTGAGGCGACCCCATTTTATGGTGGCGAGCTCATTTGCGGGAGAACGAAAGCGCTACAGAGCTTGTTGGATGGCTGTTTGCAGATTCACGAGGCGATGGTCTCTAGCGGATATTCTTCCAAACGCGGCGATGAGTTTCTCATATATGCGTGCGCGTCAACGTGTCACCTTCCCTCTGTTGTTCCCGCTAATCCCTACATTGCTCGATGCTGGACAGGGCGGTATTACTCCGTGCCGCGTTGGGAGGGACTGTCCGTTCTGCACCTACCTGCCGAGAAGGTCTACTCCTTTCCTTGGGCCTACAAGAGGCTTGCCAAAGTTGGGAAAATCGACCCTGTTTTGTTTGAGAGGAAAAGTGGACTCCGTCATTCTCGCCGCCCATTGTCTCTGCCCTGGATGACGAAACGCTTAATGGACAAGTTTGGTGAATAAAAGCCGCTATTTTGAGGCGGTCATTCTCGGAAGGTTACTATTTTTGAAAAAAATACTTCACATAGCGCTCAACGGACCCTATACCGAGGGCTTCTCCTATCAGGACAATTTGCTGCCCAAGTATCATGCCCGACTGGGATTCGACGTGGCTGTCCTTGCCCCTGCATGGCGCCACGGAAAGAACGGAGCGCTTGAGCATGTTTCCGCTGGGCGCTCATACGATGGCAGGGTTCTTCTGGTTCGCATGGAAACGGCGAATGAAAAAGGGCTTGTCGACAGGTTCAAAGTCTACCCAGGCCTCCTCGCTGAGCTTGAGGGGTTCGGGCCTGACATTATATTTCTCCATGGTTGTCAGTTTCGGGATGCAAAAACAGTCGTCAATTACATCCAAAGTTGCAGCGTGAAACCTGTTTTGTACGTTGACAACCATGCCGACTATTCCAACAGCGCGACTAATTTTATTTCCCGATACCTTCTACATCGGATCGTATGGCGCCGCTATGCGAAGCTACTTGAACCCTATGTTATGCGCTTTTGGGGTGTCCTCCCCGCACGCGTCGACTTCCTTGTCGAAAACTACGGCCTACCAAGGCAGAAGTGCTCGCTTCTCGTTATGGGCGGAGACGATGACGAGGTCAAGCGTGCCAGCGATGAGACGAAGGTTGCGGAGACGAAGAAGAAGTTCTGCTTTGAGGACAGCGACTTCGTGATTGTGACCGGTGGAAAGATTGACGAGGCCAAGCGCCAGGTCTTAGCTCTCATGGATGCTGTGGCTGAAATGAACGGGCGTGTGAAGATGCTCGTGTTCGGACCTGTTGTACCGTCGCTGAAAAGTGAGTTTGACAAAAGGCTTGACTGCGAGCAAATCATCTACGTGCCTTGGGCCAATACGTCAGATTCCTACGACTACTTTGCAATAGCTGATCTCGTTGTTTTCCCCGGCCGTCACTCCGTCTACTGGGAGCAGGCCGCAGCCATGGGCAAGCCGCTGCTCATCAAGCATTGGGATGGAACGACACATGTGGATTGCGGCGGCAACGTCGCTTACACGAGCGGTGATGACGTTGCGTCGATTGAGGCTGACCTCATTGCATGCACCGACCCCGCCGTCAATTCTAAAATGAAAACTGCGGCACACAGCGCAAGCAGGCATTTCCTTTATTCGGATATCGCTTGTAGGAGTATCGGCTATGGGAAAGAGGGGCTTTGCTAGGATATTTGACTCAATACCCGGGATCTGTCGCATTCTACCTCCTTCTCGTTGCGGTTTGTTGCCTTCTTGCTCGAGCCGCCGAGGAACTCGAGAAGCCACAGCCGCTTATTGCCGCAGTTGTGGTACTTACGGTGATGTCTGCCGTGCGTGCTTCTTCTGTTGGCATTGACACCGGTAGCTACGCCATTGCTTATAACGGAGTTGTTCCTACATATTTCGAGCCGGGCTTTACATGGTTTATACAGCTATTGAAGCCGCTTAACAGTCTCAAGGTTTTTTTCGGCTTAATTGCCTTAGTCGTCTACGGCTTCACTTTTGCGCGTTTTTGGCAGCTCCGCCGCTATTGTAGCCTGGCGCTTGCCGTCGCGATATATATGCTCGTGTTCTTCCCTTCGACGTGGAATGGTCTTCGTTCCTGCATCGTGACGGCAGTCATGTTCTACGCTCTGGGTTTTATCGAGAAGCAGCGATACGTGTCCTTTCTCGTGACGGTGGGATTATGTTGCACTATCCACTATTCATCCGTCGCGTTTTCCCTTCTAATTCTGGCTTCGCCTTGGTGGACGCAAGGCCTAACGAGAAATAGAAAGACAATGCTCATGCTCGTCCTCCCCCTCGTTGTAGCCTTTGTTGTTATTGCCTTTTTTTGGATGATGTCGGCCGGCCTTTTTATGAGGTACGGCAACGAATATGGAAATGCAACATCCACATCGAGGATTGGTCTCTCCTGGTACCTCTATTTTGCCTTGATGCTGGCCTCTTGGCTCATGCTTAAAGCTGAAGGAAAGGACACCGAGGACCGAGCGAGGACGAAGACGTACCTGTTTTACGCGATTCTTGGCGTCGCGCTGTTCATATCTGGATTCGCCTGGTTTGGCGGAGGCCGTTTGTCTTCGTATTTCAACATCTATAGCACATTGGTCCTTTCGCGTTTTTGGACCATTTCTCGCTCGTACCGCTACGGGATGTTCTATCGGTTTGGCGTGATGATTTATTGCTCCTATGCATTTCTTCAGGTGCTTATGTCCAATGGCCAGGGGTTGCTGCCCTTTGTTCTCGGTTAGGAGCGACTGGATGAGCAAAACTGTTTCGATCATCATCCCTGTGTACAACACGCCACATGAGTATCTGGAAGCATGCTTCTCCAGCGTGAAAGCCCAAAACTATCCCTCAATTGAAGTTGTGGTGGTCGATGACGGGTCTAGCGTTGAGACCGCCTCATGGCTTGAGTCGGAATGTGGTGATGACTTCAAACTCGTGCATAAAGAAAATGGCGGGCTATCGGACGCTCGCAATTTCGGTATCGAGAGGTGTTGCGGGGAGTATGTTTACCTGCTCGATAGTGATGATGAATTGGCTTTTGACGGTGCAATTGCCACCCTTGTTGAAGCTGCTGTACGAGCAAGCGCCGATATGGTTATCGGTGCGTACCACTATGAGGGCATCGTAGATGGACCGCAGTCAGCTATGAATGGTCCGAAGTGGCTCAAGGAATGCCTTAAATCGGGATTGTCTTTCTCGGCGGCAGACCAGCTCTACTCACGAGAGCTTCTTTCCAGTATGGATACGCTGTTTCGCGTCGGCCTGGTGCATGAGGACGAAGAGTTCACCCCACGTGCTCTGATGTCATCCAGCCTGGTTGTTGGTCTTCCCGGTGTAAAGACGTATACACGCAACGAGCGCGAGGGGTCTATCACAAAGAGCGTGACCGCAAAGAGCTGCTTCGAACGGTGCGAGGGCAAGCTCATCGTAGCGCGCGATTCTCTTGACGATGCAAGGTACTCGGCAGATTCTGAGTTGCGCCGCCTTATGGACGAGCGCGCCTACTCATTCGCGAACATGGCCTTCCGGGCATGGGCGGAATATCTTTGTGGGTCCGAGTACGAGCAAAGATTGATCGAACTTGCTGAGCAAATCGACTACTTTCGCTTACATTTTTCAACGAAAAATGCCCATGCACTTCGCAACTGGGCTTGTATGAGATTGTTAAGGACGGTTGGAGTTCGGCACTACGTTGCGTTGCTTAGGCGCGTATGCCGATAGCTTTTCCTTTTGAATCCTGTTCCATCGGAGGAAACCAATGATTCCCAAGAAGATTCACTATTGCTGGGTTGGCGGCAATCCGCTGCCTGAGAAGGACCGGAACTGCATCGAGTCTTGGCGCAGGGTCTGTCCGGACTGGGAGATCGTCCGTTGGGACGAGAGCAACTACGACTTTCATAAGAACGCCTATATGGGCCAGGCCTACGATGCTGGCAAATGGGGCTTTGTCCCGGACTACGCTAGGCTCGACATTGTCTCTTCTGAGGGCGGTATTTACCTTGATACTGATGTGGAGTTGTTGCGATCGCCCGACCAGCTTCTGATTTATTCCGGCTATATGGGCTGGTCTCAGGATGGCTTCGTGAACCCTGGTCTAGGGTTCGGAGCTGAAGCGGACAATGCGGTGCTAAAGCATCTAATGGCCGCTTATGACGAAATTTCTTTTGTGAATGAAGACGGAAGTCTAAATTTAATGGCGTCGCCCCATTATGCTACCGATTCGCTCTCCCAGCTTGGCTTTGATAATCGCGATGAAATTCAAATTATTGATGGATTTGCCCTCCTGCCTTCCGATTACTTGGATCCTCTGAATTCTGATACAGGCCGCCTTGAAGAGACGGGGAACACTTTGAGTGCCCATCTGTACTTTGGGTCGTGGTTGAGCGAGCGCGATCGTTACCAGAAGGAGCTCAGGAGAAATCTTAACAAGAAAGGTATTCCCGATTCTCTGGCTTGGCCACTGTCGCGTGGCGTCGCTTATCTGAAACACGAGGGACTCGCCAAAAGCATAGGGCGCGCCCTTCGTGGCCCCCAAAAATAGCCGCCTTGGCTTTCATATAAACACACGGCGGAAGGAAATCCACGTTGCCTTGTTTCTCTATAGTCATTCCTGCATTTAACCCGAATGCTAAGGATTTCAGCAGCTGCCTCCAATCCATTGCGGAACAGGTGTTTTCGGACTATGAGGTGGTAGTCGTCGATGATGGATCGGACGATGCGGGAGTTGTGTCGTCCATTGTTGACGCCTCTCCTATTGCATCGTTAACCAGAGTCGTCAGAACAGCAAATGGCGGTCCCTACGCGGCGAGAAGGCGCGGCATCTCTGTCTCAAGTGGCGACTATATTGTCAATATGGATGCGGACGATGAGCTGATAGGCAGGGACGCTTTGTCACGAATCTCTGACGCTCTCGAAGAAATTTACCAACCGGATTATCTACTTATCAATGCAACGCGAGACATGAGAAACCTTGCTCCTTTTTGTGACTATGCGGGCTTGGCAATGGCGGGGCGTTCACTTTCGGTCACTACTCCTCGAGAGTTTAATGCGCTCTTCATTGACAACAACGGCCTTAACAGCGCCTGTTGCAAAGTTATCAAAAGGGAACTATTTGAGGAAATTAAAGGTGAATTGCCCCATATCGTCATGGCTGACGACAGGTATCTTTGCCTTGATTTTCTGCCAAAGGCCACGAAGGCGGGGTTACTTAACGTCCCTCTTTACTACTATCGCGCGTCGGTCGGATCGACCACCAGGTCAGCCTATAAATTCGAGCTCTATGAACAAGTTGATTATGTCGAGCAGAGAGTACTGGAGTGGCTAGACGCATGCCGTTATGACGAGAGTGATTGGGCACGGGGATACCTCGGATTGACGAGCAATCATCTCTGCGCTCTCTGTCGCAATCCTTCATATTCGAAGGCTGATCTCGAAAGGGCCTGCGAGTCTCTAGCGATGCTTCCCTCCCTCAAGAGGGCACTTTGTTTTCTTGAAAATCTGGAAACGGAATCGTTTGAAGCGCGGCAGCTCGGCCTGCTCAAGGATGGTGCTTATTCTAGATTTGTCAGTATCACGCAATCACACAATATGAAAAATAGGGTGCTCGGCCTGTTCGGCGCTGCGAAAGCGAGGCTGTTGCGATGAGCAAACGAGTCGAAAATCAGGTCGAGGACGGGAGCCGACGTAGGAAAGTCGGCGCCGTTGTCTCCTATCTTTACACAATCGCGTCAATAGTTGTCTCCCTGGTCTACGTTCCGCTTCTTCTAGGGGGCATAGGTCAGGAGGAATTCGGCCTCTATCAACTTGTAGGTTCCGTGATGTCCTACATAGTGTCCATTAACTCCATCCTCGCTTCAGGCGTCAGTCGATATTACTGCATGTATATCTCGGAAGGTAATTTTGGGTTGGCCGAGAATACGTTGGCCATCTCAAAACGACTGTACTGGGTGCTTTCCGCTGTATCGATGGCTGCTGTCTTCGTATTGATTTTTGTCGTACGCATTGTCTATCAGTCCGCGTTTACCGCTTTGCAGCTCGACGAGTGCTCGGCGATGCTCGTCGTGCTTGGCGTCAATACTGTGGTCACAATGAACAACACAATCAACATAGCAGCAATCACCGCTAACGAACGGTTTGTTTTCTTAAAGGGATCACAGCTTATTACTCTCGTTGTACAACCTGTCCTTATCATCGCCCTCACACGCGTAATGCCGAATGCGCTTATGGTTACGCTCGTGATTTTGGCCATGAACGTGCTTTGCGCCGCAGTCCAGAGAGTATACGCGCAAGGGTTTCTCAAGGTGAGCTATGCCTTTCATGGCTGGGATGGCCGACTTGTAAGGGGTCTTATCGGTTTCAGCGGGTCGATTGTTCTCGTTGTAGCAGCGGACCAAATATTCTGGAAAGCTGATCAGCTTATCATCGGTTATCTTTCCGGAGCGGCCATGGTCGCCGTCTATGCAATCGGCTCGCAGATCTACACGGCATATCGCCAGGTTGGGTCTGCTGTCAGCTCCGTCTTTTTTCCGCGTGTTTCTGAGCTATATCATGGAGAGCATGATTTGGAGAAAATTTCCGAGCTCTATGCGAGAGTTGGGCGCATCACCTTTTTGGTCTGCGGGATAATTCTTGGTGCATTTATCGTTCTCGGTCCTGACTTTATTTCCCTGTGGGCTGGCGACGCTTATGCTGAGGCCTATTGGGTTGCCGCGTTGGTGATGATTTCTCTTACCGTTGACCTTGCTCAGACGCTTTCCAACACCATCATGCAGGTGGCTGATAAATACCTATTCCGTGGCGTGATGCTTTTAGCGCTCGCCGTTATTAACCTTGGAACCACAGTCTTACTCGTCAAGCTTATTGGAATCGCCGGTGCGGCCCTTTCAACTGCCGTTTGCATGCTTGTTGGCTGCTTTTTGATCAATTGGTACCTTGACGCTCGAATCGGTCTTGACGTGCATCTCTTTTGGCGTGAAGTGGGTAGTTTGCTGCCGACGTTCTTGATTCTCACTGTGGCGTTTGGATTTGCCTATTGGTTTCTTCCAATTGCCCATGCGAATTGGATGACTTTCATTGTTGGAGGAGCGCTTTACCTAGCGTTGTTCTTTAGCGCCTTCTGGCGTTTTTGTCTTAACGACTATGAAAAAAGTCTGGTTAAGGGCCTGATGCGAAAAGCGCATTAGATGTTCTGGAATGAGACGATTTCATCTCAGATGATTTTAAGTAGTGAGATTAATTTGAAAGGATCGGCTATGAAGATTGCTGTCGCCGGCACGGGTTACGTCGGACTGTCCTTGGCTGTCCTGCTCTCGCAGCACAACGAGGTGCACGCGCTGGACATCGTGCCCGAGAAGGTTGAGGTAGTGTCGAGAAAGTTGGTGTAGAGCCCGATCCGAAGCGGGTCGGCCCGGCGT
>OBYS01001015.1_pt1 | contig 10905 bp, 6 predicted proteins | sample 1476791 | NCBI WGS metagenome assembly OBYS01 (sample SAMEA2580205, study PRJEB22360) | human gut metagenome | biome: human gut; feature: human-associated habitat; material: faeces | place: Denmark | collected 2008/2010
AATAAAACTATATAATCATGAAGAATCGCATCGTAAAGAAAATCCTACGTATTATCTTATTAACGATCGTAGGTGCGGCGGTAATAGGCACATTCTATTTCTTATGGAAGAAGGCGCAACCGGTAATAACCGTTTATGAGGTCGTAACCCCCAAAAGGGATACGGTAGAGACCAAGACGGTGGCCACCGGAAGCGTGGAACCTCGCTACGAGGTAGAGATCAAGCCGCAGATATCCGGTATCATCTCCGAGCTAAGGAAAGAAGCGGGACAGATGGTACAGGCCGGGGAGATTATCGCCACGATCAAGGTCATACCGGAGATGGTACAGCTAAATAGCGCCGAATCTCGCGTAAACATAGCGGATATATCTCTTAAACAGGTGGAGGAAACCTATAAGAGAGATGAACTGCTGTTCAAGCAAGGTGTTATCGCCCAAGAGGATTTCGATCTCTCGAAGGCCAACTACTTAAAGGCGGTCGAGGAGAAAGAGAATGCGCAAAGCGCACTGGAAATTATTCGTGACGGTATCGCCAAGAACTCCAATGTAGCCAGTACCACGCAGATCCGTAGTACCATCACCGGTATGATACTGGATATCCCGGTGAAAGTAGGTAACTCCGTTATCCAAGCGAACAACTTCAACGACGGTACGACAATCGCCACAGTCGCCAACATGAATGACATGATCTTCAAGGGAAACGTAGACGAGACCGAGATCGGGCGCATTCACGAGGGAATGCCTATCAAGCTTACGATCGGAGCCATGGAAAGCCGTTCGTTCGAGGCCTTGCTGGAATATGTATCACCCAAAGGTGTTGAGAAAAACGGAGCCATTCAATTTGAGATCAAGGCAGCCGTGACGATCCCCGAAGATGCTTTCATCCGTGCGGGATATAGCGCCAACGCCGAGATCGTGCTAAAACGTGCGGAAGACGTTCTTACGATCCCGGAAAGCACGGTCGAGTTCCAAGGGGATTCCGCATTCGTTCAGTTAGTTAAACAAGAGCAACCGGAGCAAGTCTTCGAGAAACATCCGGTAAAGGTAGGTCTTTCCGGGAAGAGGGAGGTCGTTCGCACGGTATCAAGATCGAGGTTCAAGAAGGACTGGCCGCGACCGATAAAGTCCGGGGCGCAGCTATTGACCCGAATAAGAAATAAAAGAAAGATTGTATGATGAGAAGAAACTTATATATACTGGCAATCGCTTCCCTCCTGTCCGGAAACTATGTTTTCGCTCAGGATGCGGTGAAGCAATGGAGTCTGGAGGAGTGCATCCAATATGCCATCGAGCATAATATCGACTTAAAGCAAAAGGAGCAGGAACAGGAAAGCCGAAAGGTAGACTTACATACCAGCAAATACAGTTGGCTCCCGGCCCTAAACGGCAGTCTTGGACAGAGCTTCCAGTTCGGACGCTCCACGTCTAAATCCGGGGTGATCGTGGACCAGAACGCCGCCAATTCCACATTGGGGATCAATCTGGACATGCCTTTATTTGACGGGTTAAAAATACCGAACGATATCGCCGCCCGCAAACTTGATCTAAAAGCGTCTATCGAGAACTTGAATAAGGCGAGAGAAGACCTATCCATCAATATAGCTTCCTACTACCTGCAAGTACTTTATAATAAAGAGTTACTGAAAATAGCGCAACTACAAGTGGAACTAGACAAGGAGCAGGTGAATAAAACGGAGGCCATGGTGAACGCCGGAAAGGTGCCACTTTCCCAACTGTATGATATCAAGGCCCAATTAGCGAAAGATGAGGTCACGCTTACCGAGTCGCAAAACAATGTGAACCTCGCTTTACTGGATCTGGCGCAAAGTCTGGAACTAGAGCGAAGCGATCGGAGTTTCGATATACAGACTCCTGTAATTGAAGATGCGGTGGCTGATAATATGAGTAGCATCCTACCTCCGGAAAACATTTACGATCATGCGGTTACGTTCAAGCCTCAGATCAAGGAACAACAGTATTTGCTAGAGAGCCAAAAGAAAATGTTGCGTGTCGCGCAAGCGGGCTATTACCCCAAGTTAAATTTCGGGGCTAGTTACAGCAATGGATATTATCATTCTACTTCCGGAGGTGAATTTGCCGATACTCGTTCCTTTAGCGAGCAGTTTAAGCAGAATGGGCAAAAGATCGTCGGATTCTCATTGAGTATTCCACTTTTCAACCGCTTCCAAGTACGCAATAGCGTTCGTACCGCAAGGATCAACATTATCAACCGGGAATTGCTGATGGAAAATACAAAGAAAACGTTATACAAGGAAATCCAGCAAGCGTACTACAACGCAACGGCTTCCCAAGAGAAATATACGGCTTCCGACAAATCCGTCACGGCGAGCAAGGAAGCGTTCAATTATGCCCAAGAGCGTTACAACGCAGGTAAAAGCACTGTCTTTGAATTTAATGAGGCTAAAACAAAATACGCGCAAAGTCTAGCGGAACAGGCACAGGCCAAATATGATTTTATCTTCCGTACGAAGATTCTAGATTTCTATAATGGTAACCCTATCCGTTTATAAACGTTAATCAATACTTTATTTTTTTATTATACACACAAAGTTTAAGGGAAGATATCCTTTATGGACATCTTCCCTTTCAGCATCCATTAAGGCATTTAGTCTGCACAGAACTACAGTTAAAATACTTATCAAAAAAATGTACACACCAAGACTCCTGAAAATCACAGCCGCAAATATACTAATTTTTATTATAAAAAAGCAAACTGTTATAAAACATTCTAAAACTAATATAATATTGATTGATATTGTCAAATTCAATTTAGTTGTACTGGGGATCTTGTTGCATTATGATAGCTGGCAGGAGGGTTTTTAGTCTTAGCTATCTATCTGTTAATTATGCTGTTAAATATGGTTCTGTGCAAACTATGGTCTCTTGAAAAAACAATGTGTGTCTAATTAACAAACAAATTCATTCTATGAAGCACAAATTAACGCTTGTACTACTCTCATTCTTTCTGGGAGTGCAGTGTATGGTCGCCCAGCAAATGAAGGTGACCGGTGTAGTGATTAATGAAGATGATGGGGAGCCTGTTATAGGTGCATCCATCGTAGTAAAAGGAACCACTATTGGAACCATTACCGATTTAGATGGTAAATTTGAGTTAGAAACTCAGAAAGATGCTAAGCTAATTATTTCTTATGTAGGTTTACGGACTCAAGAAACTACAGCTCAGCAAAACATGAGAATTGTTCTTTCTTCAGATTCTCAAGCTATAGATGAAGTTGTTGTCGTAGCTTATGGTACCGCAAAGAAAAGTTCTTTTACAGGTTCCGCATCCACGGTGGGTGCCGCTTTGATGGACAAACGTCCATTGAGTAACGCCCTCTCCGCATTGGAAGGAAACACTTCCGGAGTACAAATGACTTCCTCTATCGGACAACCGGGAGAAGCTGCCAAGGTAACGATCCGTGGTTTTGGTTCAGTAAACGCGGATAATGCTCCTTTATATGTAGTGGATGGTGCCATCTTCAGTGGTGATATCTCTTCTATCAGCCCATCTGATATCGAATCAATGACAATTTTAAAAGATGCCGCTTCTACATCTTTGTATGGATCTAGCGCAGGTAACGGTGTGGTTTTGATCACGACTAAGAAAGGTTCTAGCAGCAGTGGCGCAGGTGTTACCTTGAGTATCTCACAAGGTTGGTCTAGCAGAGCTTATAACGATTACGCAAAAGTAGGTGTATACGATTATTATCCTTTGCAATGGCAAATGTTGAGAAACGCAAATATGTCACTCGGCCAAAGTGCTACCGACGCTGCCGCTAATGCTTCTAAAGATATTATCAACAAATTAAAATATAATCCTTTCGTAGGAATCGCCAATGACGCAATCGTGGGCACAGACGGTTTATTGAATCCATCAGCCTCGGCTTTAAAATGGGGTGAGGACCTTGATTGGGAAGATGCCGCTTACCGTACCGGACATCGCCAAGAATATAATGTAAGCTACAATACAAAAACAGAAAAGAGCGACACATATGCTTCCATAGGCTATCTGAATGATAAGGGATATATGATTAAGACAGACTTTGAGCGTTACAACGCACGCTTGAACTATAATATCTATCCGGTGAAATGGTTCAAGAGTGGATTGAATTTAGGTTTAAGTCGTACAAACTCCAATTATTCTACTTCTACTTCTAGCAACTCCGCTGGTTATGGTAACTTATCTCGTTTCATTCGTTCTATGGCACCGATCTATCCGGTACATAAGCATGATATTGAGACAGGGGCTTATTTGGATAAAGAAGGAAACGTAGTTACTGATCCGGCTTTATATACCTACGATTATGAAGGAGCCCGTATCTCCAGCAATGGACGCGACGGTATCGCTGAGGCCCTGTGGAACGATCGCTTGATGTCTACCACAAACTCTAGTGCCCGTACTTATGTAACGATCACTCCGATCGAAGGATTGAATTTAACAGTGAACTACGCATTTGACAATAAGGATGAACGCCGTAGAGTATATGAGAACCCAGAGGTAGGTGACGGAACCGCAGGACCGGGACGTTTGAACATCCGAAATAGAAACTTCTTGACACAGACATTCAACCAGTTGATTAATTACACAAAGACTTTTGGTAAGCATAACATCGAAGCTTTGTTAGGCCATGAGAACTATAGCTACCGTTTACAATATAACTACGGTATGAAGACTAATGAGATCGTTTCCGGAACGTATGAGTACAGTAACTTCGTAAGCATAAGCTCAATGGATTCTTATACACGCGAATATAAGAAAGAAGGATACTTCGCTCGTTTGAACTATGATTTCGATGATAAATATTATGTAACAGCCTCGTATCGTCGTGACGGTTCCTCTCGCTTTAGCAAGGATAACCGTTGGGGTAACTTCTGGTCATTCGGAGCATCTTGGCGTATCAGCCAAGAAGATTTCATGGAAAACTTGACTTGGGTGGACAATTTGAAACTGAGGGCATCCTACGGTGAAACCGGAAACGATGCCATCTATTATACAGATGATGACACACAACAGGATTACTATCCTTATCAAACCTTGTATAATTTGGGTATCAACAACGGTTTGGAAGCAGGTCTCTACTTCCCGACTATGGCAAACAATAATTTGAAATGGGAGACACAGGTTTCTACCGATGTCGCTTTAGAATTCGGATTGTTCGGTCGCTTGAATGGTACGGTCGAGTTCTTCCGTAAGGCCTCCAGAGACTTGTTATTCAATGTTAGCCAACCGTTATCCAGTGGTGTCGAAAAGATCGTACAAAACATTGGTAAAGTTCGTAACCAAGGGGTGGAAATCGACTTAAACTACCAAGTATTAAAATCAAAAGATTGGAAATTATCAGTCGGCGCAAACGCTACATTCATCAATAATAAGGTGACTCGTCTGCCTGATGCCAACCGGAAAGATGGTATCATCAAAGACTCTAAGAAATTGATGGAGGGACATTCAATCTATGAGTTCTGGTTACGTCAATGGTGGGGTGTTAATCCTGATAACGGAGATGGATTGTATATCTTTGATGCCGAAAACAACACCGATGCGAATGGTAATATTAAAGATGCGGTAAAAAAGACACTTGTAGAGAAAGATGGTCAAGTATTGACAAACTCTTATAGCTATGCGAAATATGATTTCAGTGGTTCTGCCGTTCCGAAAGTATATGGTGGTTTCAATATCAATTTGAGCTATAAGGCATTCGACCTTTCTACCGTATTCTCTTATTCATTAGGAGGCAAGGTGCTTGACTCGAGTTATAGAGGATTGATGGATGTAGGTGAGTTCGGTTATGCGATGTCACCGGATCTACATAACGCATGGACAACTCCGGGCCAGATCACAGATGTACCTCGTTTGGACAATAACTCAGGTCATGCGACTAGCATTGGACAATCCTATTCTACACGTTGGTTGACAAACGCAAATTACTTGAACTTGCGTACTGTCACTTTGGCTTACAACTTGCCTAAGTCTATCCTAAACGTTATCAACATCAAGAGTGCACGCGTCAATGTCAGCGCAGAGAACTTATTCATGTTGAAAGCCCGTCAAGGTCTGAATCCGCAAGCTAACTATGCCGGAGTATCTTACAATGAATATATGCCGGCTAAGAACTTTACGATCGGTTTAAATGTATCGTTCTAAATTCATAATACATCAAACAAAGGAAAAGATATGAAAAATATACAATTATTCAAACACATCGCAGCAGGACTGCTTCTAAGTGGCTCTCTGATCGGCACAAGCTGTTCCAGCGATTATATGGATACAATCCCAACCGAGAACGTTTCATTCACGACAGTATCCACTTCGCTCGACAATCTTTATCTTGCACTGAACGGTATTCATCGTAAGATGGTATCTCAAGACTTAGGCAACCAAGGTTTGGGAGGTGAGCCCGGTTTCATCATCGGTCGAGAAGCGTTAGCTGATGATTTGACATGGGACACGCAGACTTGGCATCAAGGTTTCTTAAACTGGAGTTATCCAACGAACGCAACAAGTTCGTACAACTCCGGTGAGTGGGAAACTTATTATAAGTTCATTTTGAATGCAAACAACATCTTGAAAGCGTTGAATGATAACTTTAGCGATGAGTCAAAACTCACAGATAGCGAAAAAGCGCTTGCGAACCATATCAAGGGCGAGTGTTTGGCAATTCGTGCATGGAGTCATTTCAATCTAGTACAATATTATGCGAAACCATATCGTAACGGACAGGACAAATCTCAACCGGGAGTTCCTTATCGTACGAGTCCGGAAATCGAGCCTATGGCACGTAATACGGTAGAAGAGGTGTACACAAAGATTCACGGGGACTTAGACGAAGCATTGAACTTATTGGCAGACTATGAGCCAAATGATAAGAATCATTATAGCCTAGCATCGGTTTACGGATTGAAAGCACGTGCTCTTCTGACTCAACAGAAATACGCAGACGCAGCTACGGCCGCAGTGAATTCTATCAATGAAGCAGAGAAAGATGGCTGTAAGATCATGTCTCAGTCTGAATTGATGAATGGTTTCGCTAATATCACTTCCGCTACGAAAGAGGCGATGTATGCCGCAATGACACAGAATGACCAAACGGTTTATTTCTACTCTTTCTATGCGTATATGTCTTGGAACTTCAACTCCAGCTCTATCCGCACAGGTATCAAATGTATCAGCCAAAGTACTTACGACTTAATGTCGCCAACCGATCTTCGCCGTCAATGGTGGGATCCGACAGGAAAGGCAGAAGTACCCGCAACTTCTTACAACCAGCGTGTTTATCAGAACCGCAAGTTCACGGCACGCTCTACAGCTGATGCTGTAGGTGATTTTGCCTTCATGCGTATCAGCGAAATGTATTTGACTGCAGCCGAGGCTTTCGCTCGTTCCAATCAAGACGCAAAAGCAAAGGAATATTTGCAAGCCTTGTTGAAAGAACGTGATCCAGAGTACAAGGATTTGGGTAACACAGGCGCAAAACTAGCGGATGAGATCATGACACATCGCCGTATCGAACTTTGGGGCGAAGGTTTCCGTTGGTTCGACTTGAAACGTCTAGGTTTGCCATTGGATAGAACCGGGTCTAATTTTGACGCTACTTTCTGTGGTTTCTTGCACAAGGATCCGAATGCTGATGGTTGGATCTTCGAGATTCCAAAAAAGGAAACAGATTTCAACGACTTGATCGAAAAGAACTATTAACACTCTTTTTACGTTAACTTACATTAATCACAATCCCCAAAGTATACTTTAACAGGTTATCTTTGGGGATTTCTTATATCACTATTTATGAAAACAAATCATTTATTTTCAGCTCTGCTCTCTTTAGCGCTTATATGTCCTGGAATAGCGCAAGAAACACATTATCAACGTCCTCCAGCCGTAATAGAGGAAGTGGCCCTAGCCAAATTATCCCCGATCATCCGAATTAGTGATAACAATCAGTGGGCACTCCAGTTAGAGCGTTCCCCGTACCGGTCTATCGCCAAGCTTGCGCAACCGGAGCTTAAATTAGCGGGAATGCGTATCAGTCCCGAAACATTCAATACGAGCCGGCAAGCCGAATATACGGGTGCCAGTTTAATGAACATCGCTACTCAAGAAGAAATCAAGATTGAAGGAATTCCTGACAACGCGGTAATCACAGAAGCCTCATTCTCTCCTTCATCCAATAAGGTAGCTCTATTCGTGGAAGAAGCGAATGGCGTATATCTTTATAACTGTACCCCGGAACAGCCCGTAGCTCAGAAAGTAAGTACCCGTAAAATCAATGCGACAAGTGGAGCGGAGATCTTATGGATTAGCGACAATGAGTTTATTACGCTTATGGTTCCAGAAAACAGGGGAAAGGCACCGGAGAAACCCACAGTCCCATCCGGTCCCATCATTCAAGAAAGTACTGGAAAGGTGATGCCCGCTCGTACCTATCAAGACTTGCTGAAAAATCCGTACGACGAGCAATTATTCGACTATTACTTCACCTCCCAATTGGTACGTATAAAAGAGGGCATTGTGTACGAGATCGGAAAACCGGCAATCTACGGCAGTACGCTTTCATTATCCCCGGATAAATCTTTGCTACTTATCGCGACAGTTCATCGTCCGTATTCCTATCAAGTACCGGTATATAACTTCCCACAAAAGTTCGAGGTCATAGACTTACAAGGCAATTCCATTTATACGTTAGCGGATAATCCAACCGTCAATATTCCGATGGGATATGACACGACCTCGCCTTATCCCCGTCAATTCGGATGGAGATCGGATCAACCGGCTACCGTTTACTGGGCGGAAGCGCAAGATAAAGGAGATCCTAAGCAAAACAAGACCGATTTCATGGATATTATCTACCAAATAAGCTATCCGTTCAACAGCGAGAAACAGGAAGTCGCAAAGACAGAGAAACGTTTCCGCAACATCCTGTGGAATGACGATGCTTTCGCTTTATTGATCGAGACTTCCCGGGAGACTCGTAAAAACAGGACATTTACTTTTAAGCCTTGCTCTTCTGAGTCTCCGGTTCTATTATTCGATGTATCCACCGACGATAATTACAACAATCCGGGAAATCCACTTACGATTAAAAATGCGTATGGTAAATATATCGTTTATACCAATAAAGCCCACAATGAGTTATTGATGCTTGCCCAAGGAGCCTCATCTAAAGGGGATATGCCTTACCTTAGCCGTTACAATTTGAAAACAAAAAAGAACACGGAACTTTGGCGCTGCGAGGACGGATATTATGAGACCATCCTAAAGGTAGCGAATCCGGAAAAGCTTCAATTGATCACTTCACGTCAATCCATTACAGAACCAGCGAATCTCTGCTCTCGTGACTTGAAAAAGAAAAAATTCGCTCAATTGACTCATTTCGCCAATCCATATCCGGCCATGGCAAACGTTAGCAAACAAAAGATCAAGTATAAACGTGCGGATGGTTTGGATCTAACAGCGACCGTATACCTCCCTGCCGGATATGATAAAGCGAAGGACGGTCCATTACCTGTCTTAATGTGGGCCTATCCGAGAGAATATAAAAGCAAGGCCGAGGCTTCTCAGGTACGAGGTTCTCAATACATGTTTACGAATATTAACTATGGTTCTCCCGTCTAGTGGGTTTTACGTGGATTCTGTATAATGGAAAATGTCGAGATGCCGATCGTTAGTACCAGTGAGGGAGCGGAGCCGAACGATGATTTCATTGAGCAATTGACAATGAACGCCGAGGCGGCCGTAAAAGTTATTTCCGAGATGGGTGTAGGTGATCCGAATCGTGTAGCCGTAGGAGGACATTCCTATGGAGCTTTCATGACAGCGAATCTATTAACACATACCAAACTGTTCAAAGCCGGCATCGCACGTAGCGGAGCTTACAACCGTACGCTTACCCCGTTCGGCTTCCAAACAGAGACCCGTACTTATTGGGAAGTACCGGAAATATATAATGCCATGTCGCCATTCATGTCTGCCGATAAACTACATGGAGCTTTATTAATCATACATGGTGAGATGGATAACAACTCCGGAACCTTTCCGATCCAATCCGAGCGCCTGTTCAGTGCCCTAAAAGGCCACGGGGCGATCGCACGTTATGTCGTATTGCCCTATGAGAGTCATGGCTACGCCGCCAAAGAGAACATATTACATCTATTGTATGAATGTGACCTATGGCTGGATCGTTACGTCAAGAACGCAAAAAAGTAAGTAGTACTGACTTTGTCAATGAAGTATATATCCTCTGACAGGAAAAGTATATTTCCTCTAACCAGTGAAGTATATCTTCTATGAGGAAGCCAGCCGGCAGCCACCAATTGCCCTAAAACAACGATGCCCATCGTAAGGTTATAAGAATGCCCATCGTAAACTCCTTACAATGGGCATTCTTAACTCCTTACGATGGGCATTCAAAGAAAGCCCTATCTGAGATTCGTTTATTTCAGCAGTGAGCAAGGACAAAGATGATCCTTCTCGATATCCTTGAAATAGTTATAAGTACCTACCTTAAGATCCGCGCAAGCCGCCTCATCGCAAACGATGATTCCTTTCGGATGCAACTGCAAGGCGGTAATTGTCCACATTTGGTTCACGGCACCCTCAACAGCTTGTTGCAACGCACGAGCCTTGTTATGACCATTTACCATGATCAATACCTCCTTAGCGTCAAGAACCGTACCTACACCAACCGTTACAGAAGTCTTTGGAACTTTATTCACGTCATTATCAAAGAAACGGGAGTTAGCGATAATCGTATCCGTAGTTAACGTCTTGATACGAGTACGAGAACTCAAAGATGAACCCGGCTCATTGAACGCAATATGGCCATCAGGACCGATACCACCCAAGAACAGGTCTACGCCACCGACCGCTTTCATGCGAGCCTCATAAGACGCA
>OBYS01001017.1_pt1 | contig 10895 bp, 5 predicted proteins | sample 1476791 | NCBI WGS metagenome assembly OBYS01 (sample SAMEA2580205, study PRJEB22360) | human gut metagenome | biome: human gut; feature: human-associated habitat; material: faeces | place: Denmark | collected 2008/2010
GCGTAAGCGCGCTCAAAAAGGCTCCTTGAAGCCCAGCCTCACATAAGAGCGCATTTTAACAAACGGGTACCTGAGAATCAGGCTTGAAAGGTCATTCTTTATACCCGTTTTTCGGAGCGATAAAATCTTTCGCGAATCTTAAAAAGTTGGGAATACCCCTAGACGGGAAACCGTCCCTAACTATTTTATTTCTTTGGAATTTTTTGTGATCTGATAAGATATCTCGTTCCAAAATAGGCGAAAGGAACAGCAGTGAAAATTAAAGTAGGATACGGCGCAACTTACGGCAGGCTCCTTAGGTTGTCAGCGGCTGTCTTTGCTGTGATCGCACTGACCTCCTGCAAAGAAATTCCGAACTCTGTTCACACGGAAAAAGAACTTGCCTCCAATACGCTTTACACGCCGTTCTCCGGCCGCAGTCCGAAGCATTTGGATCCGACGAGTTCTTACTCTTCCGATGAGACGCCTTACACCTACAGTATTTACGAACCGCTTTACCAGTATCACTTCCTAGAGCGCCCTTATCGCCTGATCCCTCGTTCCGCAGCAGAGGTCGTTAAACCCGTTTATCTGGATAAAGACGGAAAGGCCTTACCTGAGACTGCTTCGGCGGAAAAAATCGCTCTGAGTGTTTACGAGATTCCGATCAAAAAAGGAATCCTCTTTGCGCCTCATCCGGCTTTTGCCAAGAACGAAAAGGGCGAATACATCAACCACGCGTTAGCGCCTGAAGTCATCGACGAGCTGCACAATCCGATGGATTTGCCGCAGAAGGGTACGCGAGAGCTGACCGCCGAGGATTTTGTTTACTCGATCAAGCGAATGGCCAATCCCCGCATCATTGCTCCGGTCTACGGAACGATGGTGAACTATCTTCCGGGATTGAAAGACTTTGCCGTTCAGGTTCGCGCAGAAGACAAACGCCTTCGCGCCGATCTCAAGCCCTCTGACAGAGACTTACCTTTCTTAGACTTGCGGAAGTTTGAGCTCAAAGGTGTTTCGGCGCCGGATAAGTACACGCTGCGGCTCGAAGTCAAAGGAAAGTACCCGCAGTTCCCCAACTGGCTGGCCATGACGTTCTTTGCGCCGGTTCCGTGGGAGGCCGAAGCCTTCTACGCCCAGAAGGGCATGGCCAAAAACAACTTGTCTTTGAACTATTGGCCCGTGGGTACCGGCCCTTACATGCTGGTGGAATCGATTGAGAACCGCAAACATGTCATGGAGCGCAATCCGAATTTCCGTAAGACGGAGCTTTATCCCTGCGCGGGGGAGCCCGGCGATGAAGCGAAAGGATTTTTAAAGGACTGCGGAAAACCGCTGCCTTTCATTGATCGGATTGAAATCACGGCCGAAAAAGAAAGCGTGCCGCTTCGTACGAAGTTCCTTCAGGGCTACTACGACTCTCCGCAGATTGAACGTCTCGACAACGGTCAGGGCTTCTTGATCGGCATGGCCGACAGCGCGGAAAAAGAAAAAGAGTACAAAGAAAAGAAACTGCAGTTTCCGCAGACCATAGAAGCGCAAAACACGTACTTCGGCTTTAACTGGATGGATCCGGTCGTAGGAGAAGGCAAGACGCCCGAAGAGCGCGAGCGCAACAAGAAGCTTCGTCAGGCGATTTCTATTGCCATGGACTGGGAAGAATATATCCAGATCTTTGAGAAAGGGCTGGCGTCTCCTGCGCATGGACCCCTGCCGCCGGGACTTTTCGGATATCGAGAGGACGGCGCTGCGGCCTTTAACCCGATCGTTTACGAAAAGACCGAAGACGGACTCGTCCGCCGCAAATCCATTGAAGAAGCCAAGAAACTCTTAGCTGAAGCAGGCTACCCCGGCGGCCGTGATGCAAAAACCGGCGAGCCTTTAGTCTTGAATCTCGACTTCCAGGCGGCAGCGTCTCCTTCAACGAAGGCTGTGCTCGACTGGTACCAGAAGCAGTTTGCCAAGATCGGCATTCAGCTCGATATCCGCGGCACGGACTACAACCGTTTCCAGGATAAAGTGATCTCCGGGAATCACCAGCTCTTCTTATGGGGCTGGCTGGCCGACTATCCGGATGCAGAAAATTTCCTGTTCCTGCTTTACGGCCCTAACGCTAAGTCCAAGACGGGCGGCTCGGGAGAGAACGCTTCGAACTACCAAAATCCGAAGTACGACGAGCTCTTCAGCCGTATGCGTTATATGGACGAAGGCCCGGATAAGGCCGAGGCCATTAATGAACTGATCAAGATCGTCCAGGAAGATGCGCCGTGGACATTCGGTTACTTTCCGACGAGTTCCGCGGCTTTCCATCAGTGGGTGCACAACGGCAAACCCACGCAGGTTGTGCGCAATCACATTCAGTACCTGAGGCTCGATCCTGAGACGCGAGTGAAGGCTATTAAAGAATGGAACAAACCCATTTACTGGCCGCTGCTCGTTTTTGTTCTGCTGTCGGCGTTGGTGATTATTCCGGCCGTGGCTCTTCATAGAAAGCGGGAACGAATGACCGCACGCACTACAGAGGAGGACGTCAAATGATTCGTTATCTCTTAAGACGCATCGGCTACGGCTTCCTGATTCTGATCGGCGTCAATCTGCTCACCTTTATGCTGTTCTTTACGGTCAACACGCCGGATGATATGGCGCGCCTCAATATCGGCGGCACGCGCGTGGGGGCCCAAGCGATCCAGAACTGGAAAGAAGAACACGGTTACGACAAACCGCTGCTCTGGAATGAGAAGGCCAAAGGCTCAGACAAGCTTACGGATACGATTTTTTGGCAGCACAGTGCGCGGCTGATGGTCGGAGACCTCGGTGCATCGGACGCGGGACGTGACATTGCTTATGAAATCAAAAACCGAATGTGGCCTTCGGTTGCTTTGGCGTTTCCGACCTTTTTGCTCGGCGTCTTCGTGATTGTCGTGTTTTCTTTAGGTTTAGTGTTCTTCCGGCACACGAAGCTTGAGATCGGCGGCGTGGTCTTTGCCATTGTCATGATGTCGATCTCATCGCTTTTCTACATTATTTTCGGGCAGTGGCTCTTCTCAAAAGTCCTGCGGCTCGTTCCGATCTCAGGTTTTGAGACGGGAACGGCCATGATTTCGTTCCTGATTCTTCCGATTGCGATCGGCGTTTTCTCTCGCATCGGAGGCGATGCGCTGCTGTACCGCTCGATGTTCCTGGAAGAAATCAACAAGGATTACGTTCGTACCGCTCGCGCGAAGGGCTTAAGCGAAACGGCCGTCCTGTTTAAACACGTTCTGCGCAACGCCAGCCTGCCGATTCTGACTTCAACGGTTGCCGTGCTTCCGATGCTGTTTTTAGGCTCCTTAGTGATGGAAAGCTTCTTCGGCATTCCGGGCTTAGGCAGCTTCACGATTGACGCGATTAATGCTCAGGACTTCGCCATTGTCCGTACCATGGTTTTTGTAGGAACCGTGCTGTATGTTATCGGTCTGATTTTGACGGACGTAGCTTACACGATTGCCGACCCGAGGATCCGTTTGAAATGATGCCTAAATTTGTTTTGCTTCCAACGGATATCGTGATTGTCGTCCTTCTTGCGGCACTAACGTTTTATCTGATTCATGTTGCCCGCTCCGAAGAGCTCAAAGCACGATGGCGCTATGTTGTGAGTTCCGGCGCCTCGCTGTGCTCGCTTTCGCTGCTGTGTTTCTTCCTTCTGCTCTCCGTCGTAGATTCTGTGCACTTTCGTCCGGTCATTGATGTTCAGGCCGGGCGCCCGATCTATGACGTCAAGGCTTATTCCCTGTTGGATAAAGCGCTAGGCAAAGCCTCTTCTGCCGAAGAGAAGTCTTATTCGATGCCGCTTGCGACTCAGACATTTGAAAAAATTTCCCGCTTTGAAGACGGCAAACCCGTGCGCGATTACGAACCGCTGAAAGCCGGAGGAGCGCACCTCAAAAATAACGCCGATTGGGCAGAAGACATCATCGTTAAATCGGCCTGCGGGCTAGGTGCAGGACTCGTGCTTAGCGCTTTGCTGTGGTTCTTAACGGTCGGACTGATTGCTCGATATAAAGATCGCTCATTCAAGGGAGAGGTGCGTACGCTATTTAAGCGCCGCGATGAAGTTCCTTATGAAGCAGTCCTTACGACCTGCTCTGTTTTAATCGTCCTCGGGTGCCTGATCGGCGCGCTTTGGCCGTATTACCACGTGATGGGGACAGATCAAACAGGCAACGATGTCCTGTATCAAGCCTTTAAGTCGGTGCGTACAGCGCTTGTGATCGGAACTCTGGCGACGTTGACGACGCTTCCGTTTGCCGTGGTTCTGGGAATTTGTGCCGGATTCTTCAAGGGCTGGGTAGACGACTTAATTCAGTACCTTTACACGACGTTGTCTTCAATTCCGAGCGTTCTTTTGATTGCGGCTTCCGTGCTGATGATTCAGGTGTTCATTGATTCTCATCCCGGCATGTATGCGACCGGCATTGAGAGAGCCGACCTTCGTCTGTTCATGCTTTCAATCATCATCGGTCTGACGGGCTGGGCCACGCTCGCACGTCTCCTTCGCGCCGAGACCTTAAAGATTTCTCAGCTGGACTATATCCAAGCGGCTCGTGCCTTCGGATTAGGGCCGTTTAAGATCATGAAGCGTCATGTGCTGCCCAACGTGATCCACATCATTTTGATTGTGGCGGTATTGGATTTCTCCGGCATTGTTCTATATGAAGCGGTGCTTTCTTACGTCGGTGTCGGCGTTGATCCGACGACACACAGTTTCGGTTCCATGATTAATGCCGGACGTCTTGAACTTTCCCGCACACCGGTTGTCTGGTGGAACCTTTGCGCGGCTTTCACTTTCATGCTCACACTTGTGTTGTCTGCCAACTTGTTTGCGTCTGCCGTTCGGGAAGCATTTGACCCGAGACTGGTCCTCAAAATCGGGAGGAAAAAGTAATGCTCCGTATTTCTAATATGGTGACTGAAATCCTCACTTCCGAGGATACGGTTCGCGTTGTAGACGGTTTGAGCCTGACGCTTAATCGAGGCGAAATCTGCGCTTTAGTCGGAGAGTCCGGGTGCGGCAAATCTATGACGGCTTTTTCTCTGCTGAGATTGCTTCCGAGCTCCGGACGAGTCTCGAGCGGTGTTGTTACCGTTGACGGAACAGAAATCATGGGTTTGCCGGAAGCTGCGATGCGCAATATTCGCTCTTTCAAGATCAGTTTGATTTTCCAGGAACCGGCGACGTCGTTAAACCCGGTGATGACTGTCGGGGATCAAATTGTCGAGACAATTCTTCTTCATACACCGCTGCGCGGCGAAGAAGCGCGAGCAAAAGCACTCGACTGGCTGAAAAAAGTCGGAATCCCTGAGCCCGAACGCAGAATGAAATCATTCCCGTTTGAACTCTCCGGCGGTCAAAAGCAGCGCGTTATGATCGCTATTGCACTAGCGGCCGAGCCGAACTATTTGATTGCAGACGAACCGACGACGGCGCTGGACGTTTCCGTTCAAGCTCAGATTCTTGATCTTTTAAAGCATCTCAAGGAAACCGAAAACATCGGCATTCTGCTGATTACACATGATTTGGCTGTTGTGGCTCAGGTCGCAGCCAGGGTAGGGCTGATGTATGCCGGTGAGCTGGTGGAAGAAGCTTCAGCACGTGAGTTCTTCTCCAAGCCATTGCATCCTTATGCGCGCAATCTTTTGAAGGCGCTTCCTGAAGGAAAGCAAAAGAGCCAGATGCTCGAGGCAATACCGGGCATGGTTCCTCGCTTGAATCGAGAGTTCCATGGATGCCGATTTGCCGAGCGCTGTAAAAAAGCTCGTCCCGAATGTTCTCAGCATAAAGTTGTCCTGCAGGAGATTGGAGACCGAAAAGTTCGCTGCCTGTTTCCTGAAAATGATCCGGTCGAACTTCCGCGAAGTGACGTTGTTGTTGAGCGAGAGCAGAAAGATGTGCCTCGCATTCTTGAAGTCAAGAATTACAGCGTTTGGTTTCCGATTCGCGGCGGTTTTCTGCGTCCGACGGAATACGCCAAAGCCGTCAACAATGTCTCATTCGATGTGCGCAGAGGGCTGACAACGGCATTGATCGGAGAAAGCGGCAGCGGCAAAACCACGGTGGCCCGAGGCATCCTCCAACTTCTCCGACTGCAGGCAAAAATCACTGGTTCTGCGCTCTTGAACGGAAAAGACTTAGGCAGCTTGAACGGTCCCGATCTTCGACAAGCCCGCGTCGATATGCAGGTTATTTTCCAAGATCCATTCTCCAGTTTGAATCCGAGAATGCGTGTTAAGGAAATTCTGCTTGAAGGGTTGGAGAGCCTGCACCCTGATATTCCTGCGAGTGAAGCGCTCGGAAGAATTGAAGATGTCATCGGTCTTTGCGGGCTTCGTTCCGATTCATTGAATCGGTATCCGCATGAGTTCTCGGGCGGACAAAGACAGCGCTTGGCGATAGCTCGTGCGTTGGTGGTCGAACCCAAACTTCTGATTTGTGATGAACCGACATCGGCTTTGGATGTTTCCGTGCAGGCCCAAATCCTGAATCTTTTGAACGAAATCCAAAGAAGCCGAGATATCTCGTACTTGTTCATCACTCATAACTTCGGCGTCGTTCGTTACCTTGCCGATGAAGTCATTGTGATGAAGTCCGGAGAAGTGGTAGAAGCAGGATCGGCGGCAGAAATCCTTAATCGTCCGAAAGATCCTTACACCTGTCGCTTGCTGGAAGCAGTTCCGAATTTCGACTCTCTGAAGTAAGAACAAGAAGTTCCCACAAAGCCGAAAGACGCGTCTGGATACGGAAAGACGTTCTAGGCTCTGTTAGCGAAATTCAGCGAAGGACGAAATAAAAATTCAGAGGGGAGTTTTATCTTTAAAGGATAGAATTAAAGATAGTTTAACCTCTAAGTATTGGTATTTTTGCTGTCAAAGAAAGCCTCAATTTTTGAGAATTGAGCAGAAATTGAACACGATTGAACAAGTATTGAACATATATCGTGAGTAGACGAGCTTGAGAACGAGTTTCTCTTTTCAATCCGGATAGAGTAACGGCCTGTTTTAGCGAAATAAGCGAAAGATGAAATAAAAATTTGGAGGGGATTTTTGTTTTTAAAAGACCGAATTAAAGATGATCTATCTTTTAAGTATTGGGATTCTTGGTGTCAAAGAAAACGTCTTTTTTGGAAATTAGACTGTTAAAAGGCCAAACTCGAGGAGGTACTTCTTTTTTAATCCGGAAAGAGCAATCGTGTGTTTTCAGTGATGCCTCGCTGGTTGGCAGCGATGTCTATTAAAACATCGCCTAAGCGGTCTTGATCCGACAAGAACTTGATTCCATTGTTTTGGCACAGATCCAAGTAAATCGCCAGCGCCGTCCTTTTGTTGCCGTCCTGAAAGAAATGACCTTTGAGAAGGCTGACGACGATGCTTGTTATCTGCTCTCTGACGGTGTCGTAATAGGAATAGCTGGACAGACATCCGCCTACTCGCTGTTTTCTTTCTTCTGAGCAGCGATTGCCGGTGAGAGCTTCGTTGATCAAGACCACCGCATCAATATCTAATGGTGTACTCATTTGTCTTTGAGATAATCAAACGTCTTTTTGAAGGTGTTTAAATTTTCTTTAAAGCGTTTGAGCATTTGCTCTTTAGTATTTGGGCGGAGCTCCTGTTTTTGAGGAACTGATTTTCTATCTGTCATAGTTCAAGAAAGAGAAGAGCCGATTCGGTTCGATTAACCGGCTCGGCTTCTTCCCTCAGAAAGAGAAATTATCCTTGTTCGCTGAAACGTTCTTTAAGCCGCTGAGGCAGTCCTCCGCTGCGCTGCGTGACGGTCTTTAACGACATGTCTAGGGCATCCTTAGCCCCGAAAATCTGGCACGTTTTTTCCGAGCGAGTAATGCCGGTATAAAGAAGTTCGCGCGTGCATAAAGAGGCAGCATCACTTCCGGCACTTAGTGTTGGCAGGAAGATGGCTACATCACGGAAGCCGGAACCCTGCGATTGATGGATGGTGATTGCAAAGGCGGTGTCATATTTCGGCAGCAGCTGAGCCGGAACGATTTTCTTCAGATCACCGATGAATGCATACCACATCGGTTTGTCGGAATCAGCCGTCTTCAAGCCGAAAATAACAGCGACGTCGCCGTTGGCGACACCAAGGCCGGAGTCGTTTTGACGAACAATGATGACCTTGCCGTTGTACATGTCGTCTGCGGATGGAACTATGAAAGCCGTTTTAACAAAATCTTCGCAATAATCATTGACGGCATTGACGCCGGTCGGACCTTCACGTTGTGCGCACAACGGACGGAAAGTACTCAGTTCGTTCCAGACGTCTTTAAGAGCTTGTTGTACATCATTAGGAAGGTTTTCGAAGTTGGCTGATCTTGAATCCACTTCGTTTTTATCGTTCAAAGTTAAAGTCAGGTTTAAGTTTTCGACTGCGTTGCAGTAGGAATCGAGTTTTTCCTCTAACCACTTCTGAGCCTGCAGAGGAAGATTTCTACCTGCAGATTTGAAAAACACGCCGGTATCTTTAAATCCTTCAAAAGGTTGATCGTCCGTGTACTCAACTTCTGAAATAAAGTCCGAAATGCCGGCTTCTCTTCCTTCTTCGAAGGCCAGCATGCGCTGCGCCAATCTGCCGATAGCGGATTTGTCGTTGAAGCGAATGCTCTCTTTTAATTCAACAATGTGGCCTTTCAAAACACCCGAATTGTCGGAGATGTCAGCAAACACCGAACCAGGTCCGACGGCTGCCAGCTGATGCTTGTCGCCTAAAAACACAGTTTGCGTTTTGGTTGGATCAATTGATCTGATAAGTTTTAACGCAAGGGCGGAGTCAATCATTGAGCTCTCATCCACGATTAGCAGATCTGCTTCGATCGGATTGTCTGCTGAAGGTCGTTTGCCGTTGGATAAATCCGTGACGAGCAATTTATGGATCGTCAAAGAAGTCAGTCTATCTTCCGCAAGGGCCTTGCGAACGGCAGGGTAGTAAGGTGCAGAGGACGGACCGGCATCCGCTTGATTTTTTACGGATTCAAGAAGACGACTTGTGGCCTTTCCGGTTGGGGCACACATTTGAATGATGCCCTTCGGATGTATTTCCAAAAAGGCTTCAATGAATTTCACAACGGTGGTTGTTTTGCCGGTACCGGGACCGCCGCAAATAACGGAGAATTTCTCCGAAACTGCAAGTTCGGCGGCTTCCAGCTGCAGAGGATTTAAAGAGTAGGCTTTCTTGTCGCCGTTTTCTCGTGCATTCTTTAACGTCTGTTCCAGCTGTGCTAAGGCCTCTTTTACCTCGTTGACGTCGCTGGCGCTTGTAGAGCACATACCGTGAATACCTGCGGCCAAACGGCTTTCAGAGCAAAAATTGCGGCGGGAATAAATTCTCAGCTTTTTCGGTTCGCTCTCGTCAAGAAGAAAAGGCGTAGGAGCGACAGAAAGGTTGTTAGGTTCGTCAGCAATTTTGTTGCTGCTGTCTGTTAGCAGCTCAGCTTCCCTGAGCAGCTCCGCGTACTTTTTATTTTGCGGCGTTGCATCAAGCTCGGCACATAAACCTCCGAGGTGTTCGGCTTGTCCGAGATGCAGCATGAAGAACGCCAATGCGTCTCTTAGCTCTTCTGTAATGGTTTTTCCTCGACGAGTTAAAAGGTCAAGCAGAATGGTGCCGAGGTTTTCAAATGAATTTTGGTTTTGCGAAATCATTTCAAACTGCTCCTTTGGCACGAGATTCCAGGAGTTCGCGACTGAATCCGTTTTTCAGGAAGTCGTCTAAACATTCGATAAGGGCATCTTTTGGACGTTCAAAGTACGTTCCACGCACATTCCTGTCGATGCCGCGCAGGAAGCAGTAAACCGCCCCTCCGATGGCTTTATAACCCGTACCTTCCGGCAGATTTAAACGAACTTCGAGCATTCGTTTGAGCGCAACGAGATAGAGCGCCAACTGAAGCTCGTAGTGATTATTTTTCATCAAGGCGTTCACGGCTTCCGGCGTATAGAGCTCAGGAGTGTTGTTGCGGTAATCAATTTTGTTCGTCTTCCAGTCGATGACCCAATATTTGCCGTCAGCGGCAAAAGCTAAGTCGATGGAGCCCGTGAGATAACCGCGCATATCAAGTTCTGACAAATGAAAGTCTTTATGACGAGAATCAAAGGCCGTTAGCGTTTCAGCCAAAAGACTCGCCGTCAGACGTTCTCTGCCCTTTATCGGAGCTCCGACGGAAAGCATGAATTTCAATTCCGGACGGCAATCTTTAAGATTTTTAAAAAGCTGAGAGAGATGGAAGCCCGGCGCGGAGGGCAGAATCTTTGCTTCGAATAAATTTTCGAAGAACTCTTCCGTTTTAGTCTCGATTTCGGCCTTTCGTTCTTCAGTTTCTGGGGCGACATAACCCTTAAAACGATCATCTAAAAATTTGTAGACTCTGTTCTTCCAGTTATGGAAATTTTTGTCGAAAATCTTTTCTAATAATTCGTGGACTTTCGTGCCGAATTCGGCAGCGCTTTGGGTGCCTTTGAGGACTTCCAATACGTCCTCTTCTTTCGATTCCGCGACAGTTTCCTCTGACTCAAGAGCTTCCGACTCATCAGTGATGACGGCGGAGTCCTGTGCTTCCATGGTCCTCAACAAGCTTGTGAAACTGGAAGAAATCCAAGAACGATTTTGCTTCTCACCGCGACCGGCTCTGAGATCAAGATGCTCCGGCGGTTGTCTGAAGGAGACTTCGGAGTCTCCATATTTGCCGGGTTCGAAGTCAAAACGGATCTCAAAAGGAGTGTAAGCATTTAAAGCTTTCTCAGAGAGCATGAGAGGATGTGCGCTGTTCTTGTTGTACTCGGAAATTCCGTCAAGCAAGGCCTTTCTGACTTCTCTTGCCGACGCTTCCTTCGGGCTCAAAGCCTCCCGCAGTCGGTTTAAACCGCCA
>OBYS01001034.1_pt1 | contig 10640 bp, 9 predicted proteins | sample 1476791 | NCBI WGS metagenome assembly OBYS01 (sample SAMEA2580205, study PRJEB22360) | human gut metagenome | biome: human gut; feature: human-associated habitat; material: faeces | place: Denmark | collected 2008/2010
GCCGACGGCCTTTCGGTCATCAACTCCATTCAGGGCATGGCCATCGACGTTCATACACGCAAGTCCCGCGTGGCCAAGCCCAAGGGCGGTCTTTCGGGCCCGCTGTGCCACCACATCGCCGTGCGCATGGTCTGGGAGGTTGCCCAGGCCGTCGATATCCCCATCAACGGTGTCGGCGGCGTCATGACCGGTGAAGATGCGGCCGAGTTTATCCTGGCTGGCGCTACCTGCGTGTCGGTCGGCATGGCCAACTTCGTCGATCCGTGCGCTTCGCTCAAGATCGCGCACGAGCTCGAGGCCTGGGCCGAGTCCCAGGGCGTGAAGGACATCAACGAGCTGGTAGGTGCTTTCGAATGCTAGAGACCGATGCCCGCGACCGCGTTATCGTCGCCCTCGACTGTGACCGTGAGCGTGCGCTCGAGCTCGCCCACGAGCTTTCTGGTCATGCCGCTTGGCTCAAGGTGGGCATGACGCTCTATTACGCCGAGGGCCCCGAGATCGTCAAGACGTTCAAGGACCTGGGCTTTAAGGTCTTCCTCGACCTCAAGTTCCATGACATTCCGCATCAGGTGCGCGGTGCCGCCCGCTCTGCCTCGCTTGCCGGTGCCGACCTGCTTTCGGTCCACGGTCTGGGCTCGGGCGCTATGCTCGCTGCCTGCCGTGAGGGTGCCGAGGAGGCGCGCGAGGACCGCGCCAAGCTCGTTGCCATTACCGTGCTCACGAGCATGAACCAGGATTCGCTGGCCGAGATTGGCGTCGAGTCGCCCGTGGCCGAGGAGGCCGCTCGCCTGGCAAAGCTTGCCCAGGCTAACGGCATCGACGGCATCGTGTGCTCGCCGATGGAGGCCCATGACATGCGCGAGCTGCTCGGCCCTGACGCGCTGATCGTGACTCCAGGCGTCCGTCCGGTGGGTGCCGCCTTGGGCGATCAATCCCGCGTGGCGACGCCTTCCCAGGCTATCGAGCGCGGCGCGAGCCACATCGTGGTGGGCCGACCCATTACCGGTGTCGACGACCCGGTTGCCGCATTTGACGCCATCGTTGCCGAGCTGGTCGAAAACGTCGCCTAAAAGATTCCCTCAAGTCACCACTTTTGGGTCTCATTAGCACAAATTAGCCCCTGTGCCTGCGAAAACTTTCGCATCCTTTGTGTGGAATCGCAGGTCGGGGGCTCATCTTTTAGCGCGATATATTGCACTTTTTGCGGGTATCGTCTAATCTATGGAGCCGCGATTGGGCATTTTGTACGTTTTACGTGCTAAAATGCCAAATAATGAATCAGATATAACCCAACTATTTGGAGGTTCGAATGGCACTCCCTCAGCTTACCGACGAGCAGCGCAAGCAGGCTCTTGAGAAGGCTGCCGCCGCACGTCACGCCCGCGCTGAGCTTCGCGAGCAGATCAAGAAGGGCGAGAAGTCCCTCGAGTCCGTGCTCAACTCCGATGACCCCATCGCTTCCCGCATGAAGGTTTCCACCCTCATCGAGTCTCTCCCCGGTTATGGCAAGGCCAAGGCCGCCAAGATCATGGAGGAGCTCGGCATCTCCGCTACCCGTCGCGTCCAGGGCCTCGGCGTCCGTCAGCGCGAGCAGCTCCTCGAGCAGCTGACCAAATAAGTGAGCGCTCAGGATTCAAAGCTCTTTGTGATTTCTGGACCGTCAGGTGCAGGCAAGGGCACGCTCGTCACTCGTGTGCGCGAGCGTCGCTCGAACCTGGGCCTGACGGTTTCGGCTACCACGCGAGCACCACGCAAAGGTGAGGTCGACGGCGTCAACTACTTTTTCCTGACGCGCGAGGAGTTCGACCGCCGCGTGGCAAACGGTGAGTTTGTTGAGTGGGCTGAGGTCCACGGCAACTGCTACGGCACGTTGGTGAGTGAGGTCACATCCAAGCTCGCCTCTGGCTCCTCTCTGATCTTGGAGATCGATGTTCAGGGTGCCCTGCAGGTCAAGGAGCGTTTCCCCGAGGCCGTGTTGATCTTTATCAAGCCGCCTTCGCTCGAGGTGCTTCGCGATCGCCTGGTCGGTCGCGGTACCGAGACGCCCGAGACGATCGAGCTGCGTATGGCAAACGCCGCCGATGAACTTGCCCTTGCCGACCGCTACGACGACGTCGTGGTGAATGACGATCTCGACCGCGCGACCGATGAGCTCGTTCGCGTTCTCGATATGCATGAAAGGATCTGAGGTCCGTGTCCGTTGTAAAGCCTTGCATTGACGATCTTCTGGAGAAGACCGATCACAACCGCTTCCTGCTCGCCTCGCTTGCCTCCAAGCGCGCCTGCGACATTAACAGCATGCTGCGTGGCCAGCACAACCGCGTGCTTGCCGTCCAGGATGTCGACGACATCACCATTGCGCTTTCCGGCGCCGATACCATCTCGATGGCTATGGACGAGATTGTCGACGGCGACATCTCCTACGACGAGGCCCGTTACGAGAAGGCGCTCGGCCACAAGGTTGCTGAAGCCTAAATGGCAGCCCGCGTCTGCCTGGTCCACTATCACGAGGTTGGACTGAAGGGCAAGAACCGCGCACATTTTGAGCATATCCTCATGGATAACATCAAGGCGGCCTTGGCCGCCTTTTCCGTGAATGCCGTGTCTCGAATTTCCGGTTATATCCTCGTGACCTTTAACGAGCATCAGGCCGACGAGGCGGCGCGCGTCATTCGCACCGTCCCCGGCGTTGCTCGCGTGTCCCTGGCATATCACACGAACCGCGACCCGCAGGAGTACTGCGCCGCCGCCGTGAAGGCGCTGCGCGAATTTGGTCCCTTCGAGTCGTTTAAGGTGCATGCCAAGCGCTCTAACACCGACTATGAGCTCACCTCGATTGATATCAATCGACAGGTTGGCGAGGTACTGTGCGAGGCGTTTCCCGATAAAAAGGTCCAGATGCACGATCCCGACGCGATGGTGCACGTGCTCGTGGTACAGGGTAGCGTCTACGTTTATGCGCGCTCTGAGCGCGGCGTGGGCGGTCTGCCGGTGGGTTCTGCCGGCAAGGTCGTGACGCTGCTTTCCTCGGGCATCGATTCTCCGGTGGCGACCTGGATGCTCGCGCGCCGCGGCGCGGTGTGCGTGCCGGTACATTTTTCCGGCCGTCCGCAGACGCCCGATACGAGCGAGTATTTGGTGCAGGACATCATCCGTGCGCTTGAGCCGGGTGTCCAGATCGGTCGCCTGTACGTAGTCCCGTTTGGCGACTGCCAGCGCGAGATTTCGGTCACCTGCCCCAGCAACCTGCGCGTGATCATGTACCGTCGCATCATGTATTCGGTTGCCGAGCGCATAGCGCATATCGAGGGCGCCAAGGCTATCGTGACCGGCGAATCGCTCGGTCAGGTTGCCTCCCAGACGCTCGAGAACATCATGGCCGTCAACGAGGCCGTCAAGATTCCCGTGTTTCGCCCGCTGATTGGTTCGGACAAGCAGGAGATCATCGCGCGTGCCGAGGAAATCGGTACCTTCGATATCTCGACCGAGGCGGCTCCCGATTGCTGCACGCTTTTTATGCCGCGCCGCCCCGAGACGCACGCCAAACTCGATGCCGTGCATGAGGCGTGGGAGCTGTTCGATCACGAGGAGATGATTGAGCGTTTGCTCAAACAGACCGAGTACATCGACTTCGAGAGCAACACGTATAAGGCCCCTAAGACCTTAAAACGCAAACATTCCGAGCTCGCTCCACGTGAGATTTACCAAGATCACGAATAATGTTGTGTATAGACCGGCGGTGCATTTGCATCGTCGGTCTTTTTGTATCTGGGCTTTTGGCGATAAACGGTTCATTTGTCGACGTGTACCTGAATACATGGACATTTTTTCGCAAGGTTTTGGTCAGCTTTTGGTTTGACCGCGATAACTGGTGTGGTCGTGCGGAGGCTACGGCGCTCGTTTCCTGACACGATGGTGTTGGGAGGTGTTTGCTATGGCGCAGCGCGAGCAACACGAACGGGTTAAACGGATGGACCGCTGGGCAGAAAAGCTGCTCGGCCATAAGGCGATGGTCGTGGCGATCCTGGTTGTCATTGCCGCCGCGAGCGGCTTGGCGATGGCAGGTTTTGGTGGTCACTCCAGCGACGTATCGTTTGAGCGTAGTGATGAGGCGAGCGCCTCGGATGTGCGCGGGGCCGGGGATGCCTCTCCTGACGATGCCGATGAGCCGGCTGCCAAGAGCTCTTCTGCTGCCGAGGTGTACGTCGATGTTGATGGCGCCGTTGTGAAGCCTGGCGTGTACCGGCTTAAAGATGGAGCACGGGTGTCCCAGGCGATTGATGCCGCCGGAGGGCTTACGGCCGAGGCGGATGTGACGGGCCTTAACCGTGCGTCCAAGATCACCGATGGTCAAAAGATCTATGTGCCGACGGTAGGGGAGCAACATACGGCTGCGGCCGTCGGCGGCGCCGAAAGCGGCGCTTCCACGACCCCTGGTACAGGGTCTTCGTCTGGACTTGTGAATATCAATACGGCAAGTGCGGCGGAGCTGCAGACGCTTTCGGGCATCGGGCCTTCTATGGCCCAGTCAATTATCGACGAACGGACGCAAAACGGGGCCTTTGCCTCGGTCGATGACCTTATGCGCGTATCGGGGATCGGTGAGAAGAAACTCGCCAAAATTAAAGATTGCATCTGCGTATGAGTGCGACCGAGCACGAGCATGTGATGCCACCGCGCCCATTGATGCCGTGGACGATAGCCCTTTGTGCCGGCTTGTGTGCGAGCTGTGGGTTAGTGCTTAACATGGCGGCCGATGCGCTGCTGGGAGAGCGGGCGGCGCCCGTCAAATTGCTTATGGCCATTCCCGTTGCGGCAGCAGGGTGCATCGTATTGGCTCGGTCCTGCATGCGCCTTGTGCGGTGGAGGCGATGGCTGTATGCCGCGGCCCTCGGCCTCGTGGCGGGAGCGGTCGTGTCCGCGGGTTGGGCGATAGGGGCGCTGCGCGCTTCGAGGGCGTTGGATAATCGGGCTGCGAGCAGTCTCGAGTTTGTTGTGTGTGGCGACCCGTCCATCAATGACGGTGCGTACTCCTATACCTGTGATGCGTATGCGGGCGAAAAGCGTTTGGGTCAGGTACGGCTGTCGTGTGATTGTGAGCTTGGCGCCGGTTCGCATGTACGTGCTATCGGTCGAATTTCGCGCTTTGAGAATGATGCGTATGGGCGCTCACGCGTGCTTCGGGGCGAGCTTCGAAAGGTTAAAGTCGTCCGGTTGGTATCGATCGACGAGGGCCCTCCAGGCCCGTTGTCTTGGCTTCGAAACGAGCTCCTTGCCGTTATCGCGCCCGCGACCGATCCAGCGCGCTCGCTCATTGCCGGCGTTGTCTGCGGACGCTCGGCCGAGCTGCGTGCCCAGCCGGCGGGCGATTGGTTTTCGGTAACGGGCACCGCACATCTTATCGCTGTCTCGGGTAGTCATCTTGCCATCGTGGGGTTTGTGATTGAGAGCGCCCTGCAAAAGACGCGTCTCTCTCGTGGGCTGCAGCGGGGGCTGTTGGTGCTGGCCCTCGCTGCCTATGCCGTTTTTACGGGCGCTTCGCCCTCGGCCGTGCGCGCGTGCTGCATGGTGGCGGCGTCGCTTGTCGCCAACGGCGCCGGGCGTCGTCGGCATGGCCTCTCGGCTCTGTTCGTCACCATGGCAATCTTTGTGTTGCTGCGTCCGACGGTATTGTTCGAAATGGGTTTTCAGCTTTCGTGCGCCAGTGTCTTTGCCATCCTTTGTTTTTGCCCCTACGCCACCTACGCCTTGGGCGAGCTGGGCATGCCATCGGGTGTCGCCAGCGTTTTGTCTGTCACGCTGTGCTCGCAGCTGGCGACACTTCCCGTTACGATTCCCGCATTTGAGACGTTTTCGCTCATTGCCCCACTTGCAAATGCCGTGATCGGTCCGGTGATAAGCGTGCTGCTCGCTGTATCGGTTGTGCTGGTGCCCTGCTCGCTTGTGCCGCTGCTGCGTCACGGGGCGCTCGTGGTGCCCATGATTGTCGCCCGTTGTGCGCTGTTCTTTGAACAGCTCTTTGCTGCCGTTCCGGGCGCATCCGTAAGCGTGCCGCCCGATACGCCCTTGGTATATGTGGTGCCGTTCGCGCTGGTGGCCCTCTTGGTCTGGTGGCCACGCCCCCGCGCGCGGAGCATGGCAGCGGGGCTGGTGTGCCTGATGCTTGCAGCGGGTGTTCCGTATGTCTATTGGGATCGATGTGCGCCGCCTTCGGTAACGGTCCTCGATGTTGGCCAGGCCGATGCGATTCTGGTTCGTCAGGGTGGCGCCGTGGCACTCGTCGACTGTGGGCTCGATGACCGCGTGGTGTCGGCGTTGGTTCGCAATAACGTCCACCATATCGACGCCGTCTTCGTGACGCATTGGGATGAAGACCATTGGGGCGGTCTTCCCGACGTACTCGATTGTTTTTCGGTTGGAACCATTGCGGTCGCGGCCGATGCACTTGACGGCGCGCCTACTGAGGTCCTGAATCGCCCGGGTGTAACGTATCGGCAGGTGGCTCGCGGAGACACGGTCGATATCGGCGCATTTCGGGCTCGTGTGATGTGGCCGTTTGACACGGTGGATGGCGAGGGCAATGAGGACTCTCTTGTTTTGCTGCTCTCCTACGCTCAGGAAGGCAAGAGCCTGCGCGTGCTCCTTACTGGTGACGCCGAGCTCGATCAGGAGCGCGAGTTTGTACAGGAGGTGGGAGATATCGATGTGCTCAAGCTGGGGCATCATGGCTCAAAAGTTTCCGTCGACACCGAGCTGCTGGAAACGCTTAAGCCCGAGCTCTCTGTTGCGAGCGCGGGCGAGGGCAACCGTTACGGCCATCCATCCGATACCTGCATCGATGCCGTTCGCGATGCGGGCGGCGCGTTCGCATGCACCATCGAACAAGGAGACATTACCGTCTCGCCGACCGTAACCGGATTTGCCATGCGTTGTCAGCGACCGTGATGCTGCCGTTGGCGCGGGACCAACCCGTGGGATAGAATGGCACGGTACGAACACGAGAGCCTGCGGGAGGGGAGCGCGATGTCCGAAACCGGTCTTTTGCCGGCATATCTGATCGTCGGTACCGACGGGGTCAAACGCGACCACGCCGTCTCGCGTATGAAGGCGCGTCTGGAAAAGTCGGGTATGGTTGAGTTCAACCTCGATGAACGCGACATGACGAAAGATCCCGATATCGAGTCGATCATCGGCTCGCTCAATACCTTTCCCATGGGCAGCGAGTTTCGCCTGGTAATCCTTGACGGCTGCTCAAAACTTGCCAAAGCGATCTCTGAGCCGCTTGTCGAGTATCTGGCGAGTCCCAGCCCCACGACGGTTTGCCTCATAATCGCCGATTCGCTTGCCAAGAACACACGCCTGTACAAGGCAATCGCCAAGATTGACAGGAAGGCCGTGATCGACTGTTCGGGCACCAAGCGCTGGGAGCTCCCACGCCGCGTGCAGCAGATGGCGACGCAGCACGGTAAGTCCATCTCGACAGCTGCTGCCGAGGAGCTCGTCTCGCGCTCGGGCGAGAACACCCGCATGCTCGATAACGACTTGGCCAAGCTTGCCCAGATGGTCGAGGCGCCGCAAATTGAGCTTGCCGATGTGGAGCGCTGGATCGTGCGCACGGCCGAAGTTCAGCCCTGGGACTTTCTCAATGCGGTCTCGGCCCGTGACATGCGCCGCTCGCTTGAGCTCTTCAATCTACTGCCCGCCAAGAGCTATGTGTGGACCTACACGCTGCTGTGCGGGCGCATTCGCGAGCTTATCGTCGCCAAGGCGCTCGATGCGCGTGGACAGGGTCGTGAGCTGGCCGCGACGCTCAAGCTTCAGGCCTGGCAGGTCAAGAATCACCTTACCTGGGCCCGTCGTTTTTCGATGACCGAGCTCGTTGCCGCGCTCGAGGGCGCGGTCGATGTGGAGCTCGCACTGAAGGGTTCTGCCGATTCGGAGACCGCGCTTTTGCTCTGGATTACGAACATCTTGAGAAAATCGTGATGATACCTGCCTATTTGACAAATTCGTTCTATCCCTTTGAGGGGGAGCGTGCTATAGTAGGCGCTTGCATGACCTCACCGTGTCTCAGAGGTGTCATACATTTTTTGCAAGGAACTCGAAAGGAACTCCAGAAGTGGCAAACATCAAGTCTCAGAAGAAGCGTATCCGCACCAATGAGGCAGCTCGCATGCGTAACAAGGCTGTCAAGTCCGAGCTCAAGACGCTGACCAAGCACGTCCAGTCCGCCGTCGCCGAGGGCGACGCCGAGAAGGCCCAGGCTGCCCTCAAGACCGTCACCAAGCGTCTCGACATGGCTGCCGCCAAGCATGTTATCCACAAGAACCAGGCTTCCAACCGCAAGTCCGGTCTTGCCAAGCTCGTGAACAGCATCAACGCCTAAGTTGTAAATTTCACACCACACAGATTACGCGCATAAATGGAGCCTGTTTTATGGAACAGGCTCCATTTTTTGTACCGCTCGGGTAAGATAGTCCGCATGAATACTTCAATTGACATTTCCCACATCCGTAACTTCTCGATCGTTGCGCACATCGACCATGGCAAGTCCACGATCAGTGACCGTATCCTCGAACTCACCCATACCGTCGACAAGCGCGACATGGAGTCGCAGTTGCTCGACACCATGGATATCGAGCGCGAGCGCGGCATTACGATCAAGTCCAATGCCGTTCGCGTTTCCTATGACGCCGACGATGGCGAGACGTATCAGTTCAACCTGATCGATACGCCGGGCCACGTGGACTTTACCTACGAGGTCTCGCGTTCGTTGGCCGCCTGCGAGGGCGCGGTGCTCGTCGTCGACGCCACGCAGGGCGTCGAGGCGCAGACCGTCTCCAACGCGACGCTCGCCATGAACGCTAATCTGGATATCGTGCCCGCCATCAATAAGATCGACCTGCCCTCGGCCCATCCCGACGAGGTTAAGACCGAGATCGAGGATGACCTGGCGATTCCTGCCGACGATGCCGTATGCGTATCGGGCAAGACCGGCGAGGGCATCCACGATCTGCTGGAGTCTATCGTCTTTTTGATCTCTCCGCCCAAGGGCGATGCGAATGCGCCGCTCAAGGCGCTCATCTTGGATTCGTATTTTGATGAGTACCGCGGCGTCGTTGCCACGGTCCGCGTTTTTGACGGCTCCATCAAAAAGGGCGATACCCTGCTTATGATGCAGGCCAAGGGCGACTTTTTGGTCGATGGCGTGGGCGTCAAGCGTCCCGCCGAGACCCCGGTCGATGCACTGACAGTCGGCGAGGTGGGCTACGTGGTCACGGGTCTGAAGGACCCCGAGGCCGTGCGCGTGGGCGATACCCTCACGTGGGCGTCGAATCCCTGCCCCGAGCCACTTCCCGGCTACCGCGAGGCCAAGCCCATGGTCTACACGGGCCTGTTCCCAATTGACAACAAGGATTACGAGAATCTGCGCGACGCTCTCGATAAGCTGCATGTCAACGACCCGTCGTTGGTGTGGGAGCCCGAGACCTCGGTGGCGCTCGGCTTTGGTTTCCGCGTGGGCTTCTTGGGCCTGCTGCATATGGAGGTCGTCAAGGAGCGCCTGGAGCGCGAGTTCAACCTTGACCTTATTGCCACGAGCCCTTCAGTCGACTATCACGTCTACAAGACCGACGGCGAGATGATTGATGTCCGCAGCCCACAGGATCTGCCCGAGGCTACGCGCATCGAGCGCATCGAGGAGCCTTACCTCAAGGCCAAGATTATCTGCCCGCCCGAGTATACGGGCGCCGTCATGCAGCTCGCTATCGAGCACCGCGGCATTACGACCGACATGATCCATCTCACGAGCAAATCGGTCGAGATGCGCTTCGACATGCCACTCGCCGAGCTCATCTTGGACTTCTTTGACCAGCTTAAGAGCCGCACCAAGGGCTATGCCTCGCTCGATTATGAGTTCAACGAGTACCGTCCCTCCGAGCTCGTCAAGCTCGATATCCTGCTTTCGGGCGATGAGGTGGATGCGCTTTCGTTTATCGTGCACAAGGACAAGGCCTATGGCCTGGCCCGCGGCCTGTGTGACAAGCTCAAGGAAATCATCCCGCGTCAGCTGTTCGAGGTGCCTATTCAGGGCGCCATCGGCAACAAGATCATCGCCCGCTCTACCGTCAAGGCGCGCCGCAAGGACGTTTTGGCCAAGTGCTATGGCGGCGATATCTCGCGTAAGCGCAAGCTGCTCGAGAAGCAGAAAGAGGGCAAGAAGCGCATGAAGGCCATCGGTTCGGTCGAGGTCCCACAGGAGGCCTTTATGGCGATCCTCAAGGTGGACGAGTAGATCCATGACGCTTTCTGAATACAGCAAGCGGCTGCTGGGCGCCTATGCCGAGCAGCCGTTCCTTATGGCTCCTATGGCCGGCGTGACCGATCCCGCCTATCGCATCATGTGCCGCCGCCGCGGTGCCAACCTTGCCTACAGCGAGATGGTGAGCGTGGCGGGCCTTGCCTATGCCAGCAACAAGACCTGGCGCCTGGTGCTACCGGCCGACGAGGAGCAGCAGATTTGCGTGCAGCTCTTTGGCTCCAAACCCGATCAGTTTGCGAGCGCCGTCGCCGCCGTCGAGGAACGCGTGGGCGATCGCCTGTCGCTCATCGATATCAACATGGCCTGTCCCGGCCACCTC
>OBYS01001035.1_pt1 | contig 10638 bp, 9 predicted proteins | sample 1476791 | NCBI WGS metagenome assembly OBYS01 (sample SAMEA2580205, study PRJEB22360) | human gut metagenome | biome: human gut; feature: human-associated habitat; material: faeces | place: Denmark | collected 2008/2010
CCGACTACAATCGCAGAGGTGGACGGGGGCGGGGGCTGGGGGTACCAGCCGTGGGGCGGGTGGGGTCGAGGCGGCGGACCGTCTCGTTGGTGCGCTTATAAAAGCTCTCGTCGTCGGCGCTGCCGCTGACCCGCACGCCCCACAAAAAGATGCTGGGGTGGCTGCGGCACTGGCAGACCATCTCGCGGCAGTTCTGCAGAGCCTGCGCTTTCCAGATGTCGTCGCCGACGTGCTGCCAGCCGGGCATCTCCACAAAGACCAAAAGGCCCAGCTCGTCGCAGGCATCGAGGAAGGCGGGGCTGGGGGGCGCGGTGAGGCGCACGGCGTTGCAGCCCAGCTGCTTTTTCAGGAGCTGAGCGTCCAGCCGCTGGATGCTGTCGGGCATGGCATAGCCCTGATAGGCGTAGCTCTGACGGCGGTTGAGGCCCCGCAGCTCCACCCGCTGGCCGTTGAGGTAGAGCCCGCCCGCCACGAACTGCAGGGTGCGGAAGCCGAACCGGCAGCTTTTCTCGTCCAGCACCCGGTCGGGCAGGCCGCCGGTGCCGGGACGGATGAGCCGGACGGTCAGGGTGTAGAGGGTGGGATGCTCGATGCTCCACGGATGGACGCTGTTCAGTGCGCCGGTGATGGGCAGCGACAGCTCGCCGGTGTAGAACGCCCGGCTGCCCGAGGGGCTGCGTATCTCGGCCTGTAACGTGCAGCCGACGGTCTCGCCCACGGTGGCCGTGTAGATGCGGAAACCACCCTCGGCCTTCGTCTCGATGAAGATGTCCCGCAGGTAGGCGGGCTCTTTCACGTCGAGGCAGACGGCGCGGCAGATGCCGCCGTAGGTCAGAAAGTCCATCTGCCCGCCGAAGGGCGGGATGTTCAGATCTTCGCGGCTGTCGCAGCGGACAGCCACCACGTTCTTCTGGCCCAGATGGAGAGCACTGGTCAGATCGACGGTAAAAGCGGTGTAGCCGCAGCTGTGGTGGAACACCCGCCGCCCGTTGCAGAACACCGTGGCGTCATGGGCCACGGCCCCGAAGGTGAGCAGGACGGTGCGGCCCTCCCATTCTTTGGGCGCAAAAAACTCCCGCCGGTAGCCCGAAAGCTTCTGGTAGTCGTTCTCGTTGCAGTAATTGTAGGGCAGGGCCTTGACCGTGTGGGGCAGGCGCACCGGCTCAAGGGTCGGCTCCGGGCATTCCGGCCGCACGATGGCGGGGTCAAAGACCGGGGTGAAGAGCCAGCCGTCGTTCCAATCGTAGTGTTCCATGGCAAATGTTCTCCGTGGCAAAGAATACTTTAGTTCCTATGCTACCACAAAGTTATGAACGAAAAAAGAATCCGGGCCGGATTTTATCGGTTTCTGAATAAAATTTAGCCCTCTCAGTCTCGCATCCGCTCGCCAGCTCCCCCAAAGGGGGAGCCACTGGCGTGTCGGATAGGTCAAAGCGAGACGAGAGGGCCAAATTTTTCGGACACGGCATTGCCCTGCTGTCCACGGAAGCAAGGCTATCGCTTTTGCGCAAAGATAAGCCTTCAGCAGACAGAGAAATGTGGCCCGGCTTGCCAATGGCTCTCCCACTGGGAGAGCTGGCGCGCCAGCGCCTGAGAGGGCTTCAGCGTATAAAGTTGGTCATGGGTCTGCGGGGATTCTCCGGGTGCTGGATGCCCGCGGCTTTGCCGGCCTCGATGCACCGGAGCAGCCAGGCCATGTTGCGGCCCAGCTCCTGCATGACGGCGCAGCCCTCGGCGTCCTGCAGCACCTGCTCGGGGTTCGAGCCGTGGACCATGGGCCAGTAGGAGCCGCTCACCAGCGGCATATGGAAGAACTCGGGGTACTTCACCAGCTGATCGAGGGTGCTGGTAGTGCCGGCGCGGCGGGCCGAGCAGCAGATGGCGGCGGGCTTGTAGGCCAGATACCTGCCGCCCGCGTAGGCGAGACGGTCCATGAAGCTGGTCATGTTGCCGGAGGCGGAAGCGTAATGCACCGGCGTGCCGAAGACGAAGGCGTCGGCAGTCCTGGCTTTCTCGATGGTCTCGTTGACCACGCCGCCGAAGACGCAGCCCTTGCCGGCGGCACAGCCGCCGCAGCCGATGCAGCCGCCCACGGGCTTTGTGCCGACGTTCAGGATCTCCGTCTCGATGCCGGCGGCGTTCAGCTCCCCGGCGATGAGGCTCAGTGCGGTATAGGTGCAGCCCTTCTCGTGGGGGCTGCCGTTGATGAGCAGGACTTTCATGATAAATACTCTCCTTTTGTACGCCCGAAAAAGCGGCGTTCTGGTATGATTTTAGCACATTCATGACCGTAACGCAACGAATCATGACGCTGCCCTTGACAAAGACCGGCGGTATGACGATAATATGAAGTTACGATAACAGGAAAGACCCGAAGGAGGCCAAAACCATGCGAGTCATTGCAGGAGAAGCCCGCGGCAGACGGCTGGAAGCGCTGCCCGGCACGGATATTACCCGCCCCACCCTCGATCAGGTGAAGGAGGCGATGTTCAGCATCGTCCAGTTCGACCTGCCCGGAGCCCGTGTGCTGGACCTGTACGCAGGCAGCGGCCAGCTGGGCATTGAGGCGCTGAGCCGGGGCGCTGCCCGGTGCGTGTTCCTGGACGAGAACCGTGAGGCCGTGAACATCGTCATGAAGAACTGCAAGAACTGCGGCGTCTTTGACCGCAGCCGCGTCAACATCGGCGAAGCGGCCCGCTTCCTCTCGGCCTGCCGGGAGCAGTTCGATCTGGTGCTGCTGGACCCGCCCTTCCACAACGGCACGCTGGAAAATATCCTCCCCCTCGTGGACAAGTGCGTCGCCCCCGGCGGCATCGTCATCTGCGAGAGCGAGACGAAACTCGTCCTCCCCGCCGAAGTGGGCGGTTTACAGCTGAAGAAGCAGTATAAGTACGGCAAAGTCCTGCTCTGGAAATATGTGAGACCCATGGCAGACGCCGCAGAGGAAGAAGGAGAAGCGTGATGAACATCAACGAGCTTTTGGATACCATCGAAGACCTGCTGGAAGAGAGCACCGGAATGCCCCTTTCGGGCGGCAAGCGCATCGTGGATGTGGAACAAATTCGGGACTATCTCGATGACATCCGCGCAAACCTCCCCGTGGAGCTGCGTCAGGCCCAGTCCATCGTCAGCGACCGCGCCCAGCTCATCGAGTCGGCCAACGCGCAGGCACAGGCCATCGTCAAGAAGGCAGAAGAGCGCGCCCGCATCCTCGTGAGCGAGGCCGAGATCGTCCGCGCCGCCCAGCAGCGTGCGTCCGAGATCGTCTCCGCTGCCCAGACCGAGGCCCGCACCGTCCGCCAGACGGTCACGGATTACTGCGATAATATGCTGAAAACCACCGAGGAGACGATGTCTGAGAACGCCGCCCAGGTGAAAAACGTCCGCGCGAACCTGCGCCAGCCCCCCCGCCGCGGCGTGTGATGGGCCGCTCCTGACCTGAATCCAGTCCTCTGCGAGTAAAAATGACGATTCGCAGGGGCTTTTTTTGTAACATTTTGTAGGAAAAAAGCGCAGGAAAAAACTTGCATTCGGCGTTTCGATTTGCTAAAATAAAATAGAGTCGTCAGGTATCTTGACAGAGCGGAAAAGGGGACAAACTCCCCGGGAGATGTCCGGCGTATCGGACGGCTCGGAACACGAAACGAAAGGAGGCTGGGCGGGATGACTCAGACAGAAGATTTGGCACAGTTCGACCCGGCCTCGTTTGAGCATATCCCCGTGCTTCTGGACGAGTGCCTCGACGGACTGAACATCGACCCGGCAGGCACGTATCTCGACGGCACGGCGGGCGGCGCGGGACACTCCCGCCAGATCGCCCTCCGGCTGGACGGCGCAAAAGGCGGGCGGCTCGTCTCCCTCGACCAGGACCCCGACGCGGTGCAGACCGCCAGGGCGAGGCTGGCCGGGCTCCCGGCCACGGTGGTGCAGATAAACTTCCGCTACGCCGGACAAGCCCTCGAGAGCCTCGGCATCGAGAAGATAAACGGTGCGCTGCTGGACCTCGGCGTTTCCAGCCATCAGCTGGACGACGCGGCCCGGGGCTTTTCGTACCGGGCAGACGCCCCGCTGGACATGCGGATGAGCCAGCAGGGGGAGACGGCGGCAGACCTCGTGAACACCGCCAGCCGGGAAGAGATCTCCCGCATCCTGCGGGACTACGGCGAAGAGCCCTATGCCTGGCAGATCGCCGGCCACATCGTGGAGGCCCGCGAGACGGCCCCCATCGAGACGACTTTGCAGCTGGCCGACATCGTGGCCAGCGCCATGCCGCCTGCGGAGCGGCGCAAGAACAAGAATCCTTCGCGGCGCACGTTTCAGGCGCTGCGTATCGCGGTCAACCACGAGCTGGACGCTCTGGAGGAAGGTCTGGATACCATCTTCGACCACCTCGCCCCGGGCGGAAGGCTGTGTGTGATCACCTTCCATTCGCTGGAAGACCGGCTGGTGAAAAACAAGTTCCGCCGCTGGTCCACCGCCTGCACCTGCCCGCCGGAGTTCCCGGTCTGCGTCTGCGGCGGCAAGGCGAAGGCAAAGCTCATTACCCGGAAGCCCATCGAGGCCGACAAGCAGGAACTGGAGGAGAACCGGCGCAGCCGTTCTGCTCATCTGCGCGTTTTGGAGAAACTCTGAGCCGGATAAGATGCCGCTCAGTGTAAGAGGAGGAGATCAACTATGGGTCAGCCAGCTTATGATATGTCGTCTGAGGTGCGTCGCAGAAAAGCACCTCAGACTCAGCGCAAGGTCGCACTGCGGGTGGAAAAAGGCGGCAAACGCCGTCTCAACCCGTTCCAGGCGGCCATGCAGCACGCGCTTCAACTGATCTCGATGGCGCTGCTGGCAGGCTTTGCGGTAAGTCTGCTGTGGAGCGAGGCCCAGCTGGTGGAGGTCAACGACCAGATCCAGAAGGCCAAAGCGGAACTCGTGAGCGAGCAGAGCCAGTACACCTACTATAACAGTGTCCTCAACAGCAAGACCAACATCACCAGCGTGGAAGAAGTGGCCGGGCGGCTGGGCCTCATGAAGATGGACCAGAGCCAGCTCACCTACATCCGCCTCGACAGCGACAGCGTACTGGTGCGCAGGGAGTCGGCTGTCCACCAGTGGACGGATTTTCTGCACGACGGTGCCATGACCATTCTGGCCTCCGTCCGCAGCGTAAAATAAGCAAACAGACAGAAAAGCGTGCGGCAGCGCACGCTTTTCTGGTTTCTGCAGGAGAATACCATGCAAAACAAGCCCTCCAACGACCAGCATAAGAGCATCTACTACCGCCTCCGCCGCAGCGACCCGCACGAGCGCCTCAGTGCGCGGCTGCGGCATTTCAGCTTCGGCGCGGCGGTATTTTTTGTAGTGGCGGCTGCGGGCATCGTCACCCACAGCCTGTATAACATCCAGATAAAACAGGGCGCGACCTTCCGCCAGTATGCGGCCCAGCAGCAGCTGCTGGACAGCACCATCCAGGCCACCCGCGGCGAGATCTACGACGCCTCCGGCATCACGCTGGCGTCCACCAGCGTAGTATGGACCATCTGGGCCGACCCCAGCTACAGCACAGCCCTCTTCACCAGCCAGACCGTCGAGGAGACGGGTGAGGCTGTCAAGACCGTGGACGAGACGACGCTGGCCGATGTGAGCCGCCAGCTCACCCTGCGGCTGCTCTCCGGCGACGGCGAGAGTCTGGACAGCGTAGATACCTCCTCGGCGGAATATCAGACCCAGTACCAGACCGTGCATGATGCGCTGGCCAAGAACGGCTCGTCCTATCAGGTTCTGGCCACCAAGGTAAACAACGCCGTCAAGCTCTCCATCGAGAAATACATCAGCGAATATAATAAAGATCACGCCAAAGCCAAGACTCTGGAAGACGGCACCGTCATCAAGAAGGGCCGCGTCTCCGTCTCTTCGTCCAAGAGCTTCCAGCGCGACTACCCCTACGGCGCGTTCGCCGCATCGGTGCTGGGCTTCTGCAACGGCGACGGCGAGGGCTTCTACGGCCTCGAAAAATCCTACAATGACACCCTCGCGGGCGTCAATGGCCGCACCATCACTCTCCGCAATGCCTACGGCAACGCCATCGCCGATGCCAACGCCACCACTTACGCTGCCAAGGACGGCTCCAATCTGGTGCTGTCGCTGGACGTCAATGTGCAGGAGGTCGTGGAGCGCTACCTCAACGAGGCCATCTACGCCAACACGGTCGAGAACCGCGGCGCAGCCATCGTCATGAACGTCAAGACCGGTGCCATCCTTGCCATGGCCTCGAAGCCTGACTTCGACCCCAACGCTCCGCTGGATTTCAGCGAGAACCTGACCTATCTGAATGAGCAGGTGAACGCCGAGCCGGAGATCTACACCATCTACAAGAAAGACGCCAACGGCAACTATCTCCGGGATGAGCAGGGCAAGAAGATACCGGAAGAGGACCCCGACTACACCGGCACCTACCGCGACATCCAGTGGAAGAACAAGACCATCACCGAGCTGTACTACCCCGGAAGCGTCTTCAAGGTCATCACGGCCGCCATGGGCGTGGACTCGGGCAAGGCCACCTATTACACCACCTTCAACTGCTCCGGTGCCTACGGCGTGGCGAAAGAGACGTACCACTGCGCCGGTAAGAAGTCCCACGGCGTCCAGAACCTCGCCGAGGCTCTCCGGAACAGCTGCAACATCTACTTCATCCAGCTGGGTCAGCGGCTGGGTCCCAGCGTCTTCTACGACTACTTCGACGCGTTCGGCTTCACCGAGCGCACCGGCGTGGACCTGCCCAACGAGACGGGCATGATGAAGTATTACACCAAGAGCCAGCTGGGCGAGGTCGAGCTTTCGTCTTCCTCCTTCGGTCAGGCAATGGCTGTGACCCCGCTGCAGGTCTGCACCGCCGTCTCGGCAGCCGTCAACGGCGGCTACCTCGTCACCCCTCATATGGTGGATAAGATAACCGACCAGAACGGCAATGTCGTCGAGGAGATCGGCGCGAACGTCCGCCGCCAGGTCATCAGCAAGAGCGCCAGCGAGACCATCCGCCAGATCATGGAGTACGAGGTCGGCGACGGCACCACCACCGGCGGCGGCTCCAACGCCTACGTCGCGGGCTACCGCATCGGCGGCAAGTCCGGTACGACCGAGCAGCTGAACATGGAGCGCCGCGCCGACGGCGACTACAAGAAGGTCGCCTCCTTTGCCGCCGTCCTGCCTGCCAACGACCCCGAAATTCTGGTCTACGTCATGCTGGACGACCCCAACAACGCCCGCACCGACTATTCGTCCATCCTGGCTGCGCCTGTGGTCGGCAACATCATCAGTGAGATAGCCCCCTATCTGGGCATTGCCACCGACGGCATCGACCGCAGCCAGAACACCGTCAAGGTGCCGAACCTCGTGGGCAAGGAGTGGAGCAATGCGCAGGTCTCCCTGAATACCAAGGGCCTCAAGCATCAGCTCGTGGAGAGCGAGAGCGACCAGACCGCCGCCGTCGTCACCTACCAGTACCCCCACGCGGGCGCAGCGGTGGCCAGCGGCACCACCATCTATCTTTACACCGATACCTATTCCGGCAGCCACACGGAAGTGCCGGACGTCAGCGGCAAGAGTGCCGACTTTGCCCGCCAGATGCTGACCGCCGCCGGCCTGAACTGTCAGGTGGCGGGCGACAGCGCCGGTACCGTGCAGAGCCAGAGCGAGGCCGCCGGCTCCAGCGTCCAGAAAGGCACCGTCGTTACAATTACCTGTGGGTAATGCATCAGGCTCTCCCTTTGGGAGAGCTGGCGCGTCAGCGCCTGAGAGGGCAAGGCCGGTCAAAAAATGGAACCGGCTTGGATAACATTTATATGAGGGAGAATGATTTATGGAAAAAATCGCAGCAGACCTGCTTTTGAAGGGCCTTGCCCCCGAGGGCTTCGCCGACAGCCAGCCCATCGGCCTCGTGACCACCGACAGCCGCGAGGTCTGCCCCGGCTGCATCTTTGTGGCTTTCCCCGGTGAGCGCTTCGACGGCCACGATTTCGCGGCCAAGGCGCTGGAAGAGGGCGCGGCCTATGTCGTCCTCAACCACCCGGTGGAGGGCGTCCCGGCTGAACGGGCGGTTATCAGCCCCGACAGCTACCACGCCATGATGGTCATGGGCGCGAACTACCGCAGCCAGTTCCACCCGAAGGTGGTGGGCGTCACCGGCAGCGTGGGCAAGACCACCACCAAGCAGATGACCTACGCCGCCATCGCGGGCTTTGGCAATACCATCAAGACCGAGGGCAACCAGAACAATGAGCTGGGCCTGCCCCGCACCATGTTCCGCATCGGCAGGGATACGGAGTACGCTGTCGTGGAGATGGGCATGAGCCACGCCGGTGAGATCGAGCGTCTGGCAAAGTGCGCCCGCCCCGATGTGGGCATCATCACCTGCATCGGTGTGTCCCACATCGGCAATCTGGGCAGTCAGGAGAACATCTGCAAGGCGAAGCTGGAGATCTGCGCCGGCCTTGCCGAGGGTTCGCCCCTCGTGCTCAACGGCGACGACCCCTTCCTGCGCAAAGCCGCTCTGCCCACCCATGTCCGGCCCGTGTGGTTCAGCCTCGGCGACGAGAACGCCGACGTCTGCGCCCTTGATGTCCGGCAGGAGGGCGACGGCATGGCCTTCACCCTCTGCGACAAAAATGCGGGCCGCTATGAGGTGACGATCCCTGCGATGGGCCGCCACAACGTGGCGAACGCGCTGGCCGCCTACGCCGCCGCCACCCGTCTGGGCCTCGCGCCCGAGGGCGTCATCGCGGGTCTGGCCGATTTCGAGCAGACCGGTATGCGCCAGAAGGTGGTCCACGCAGGCAGCATGGACGTCATCGAGGACTGCTACAACGCCAACCCCGACAGCATGAAGGCTGCGCTGGCGATGTTCAAAGAGTACCCCTGCAAGCGCCGCTTCGCTCTGCTGGGCGATATGCTGGAACTGGGCGGGATGAGCGCGCCCGCTCATGAAGAGCTGGGCCGTCAGGCCGCAGAGGCCGGGCTGACCGCCCTTATCACCTACGGTCCCGAGGCCGCACGGACGGCAAAGGCCGCAAAGGACGCGGGCCTCGCCGACGTCGTCCACGCCGAGGATTACAGCCGAGCCGCAGACGCTCTGCTGGCCCGGATGGCCCCGGGCGACGCTCTGCTGGTGAAGGCCAGCCGGGGCATGGCACTGGAAAAGGCGCTGGCCCTGTTTTATCCCGTCTGCGCAAAGTAAAATACTGGGAGTATCGTTATTATGATTCGTTTTGCCTTGATCGTCGCCTCAACGCTGGGGTTCGTCCTCACGGCGGCGCTCGGGAATTTGATGACGCCGCTGCTGCGGGCGTTCCGCGTCCGGCAGGAGGAAAATGAGCCGCCCACGATGGGCGGGCTCTGCCTGATGGTGGGAACACTGGCGGCGGTGGGCGTCGGCTGGACAGCGGCCTGTGTCGCCCAGCCGGAGCTGCTGGGGACCGAGAGCCTGTTGACCACCCGGCTGCTCATCGCCCTGTTCGGGGCGCTCTGCTTCGGGGCCGTGGGCCTGGCGGACGATGTGGTCCGGCTGCGGCATCGGTCGCCGCTGGGGCTGCGCCGCCCGGTGCGGCTGGCGCTGGAAGCGGCCTCCGGCACGCTGGTGCTGGCCCTGCTGGGGCTGAACCACTGCCTGCCCGACGGGCTGGCCCTGCCGGGCGTCGGCTACTGCACCCTCGGGCCGCTGGCCCCGGTGGTCTGGCTGGCGATTTTAGTGGCGCTGGCCGAGAGCGCCCGCACCGCCGACGGCATGGACGGCACGGTCTGCGGCTGCGCCTTCATCGCCATGCTGGGCCTCATGACGGCCATGACCCTCCTGGGCTGGTTCCCGCTGGGGGTCCTCCCGGCGGCGCTGGCCGGGGCATTGATGGCCTTTCTGCTCTGGAATTTCTACCCCGCAAAGCTCCGCCCCGGTGCGGTGGGATGCCAGTTTTTAGCCGGTGCGCTGGGCTGTGTGCCGCTGAGCGTCGGCTGGCCCGGGCTGACGCTCCCGCTGGCCCTGCCCTACTGGCTGGAGGGCGGCATGGTGGCTCTGCAGATCATCGTCTGGAAAGCCTCCGGCGGGCGGCGGCAGCTGTTCGGCACCGCGCCGCTCCACCGCTGGCTGGAAAAGCGGGGCTTTGACCCGGTGAATATCTTTTATATTTTTGGAGTCCTGGCAATGCTGGGCCTTGCGCTGACCTTGCAGGCGGCGCGGGCCAGCTGAGCCGGGACCCGATAAGGAGGGAATGCGGATGGCGACCATCCGGAGAAAAAAGTCTGAGTCCTTTGCCATCTTGTCGAGCCCCGGCCCCTGGCCGCAGGTGCTCATCAACTGGCTGGCGACGCTGGCAGTCATCATCGTGTTCGGACTCATCATGCTGTTCAGTGCCAGCTACACCACGGGCTACCTGCGGATGGGCGACAGCTTCTACTACATCAAGTCGCAGGTGTTCTGTCTGGGTCTGGGCCTCGCGGTCATGCTGCTCTTCTCCCGCATCGACCACCGCTTTCTGCGCAGGATGGTCGGGCCGGGCTATGCCGTCTGCATCGTGATGCTCATCGCGGTGCTGTTCAGTGTGCCCCTCAACGGCTGGCGCCGCCGGGCGCGGCCACGGCTCTGCCCTCCTCAGCAGCAGG
>OBYS01001039.1_pt1 | contig 10573 bp, 9 predicted proteins | sample 1476791 | NCBI WGS metagenome assembly OBYS01 (sample SAMEA2580205, study PRJEB22360) | human gut metagenome | biome: human gut; feature: human-associated habitat; material: faeces | place: Denmark | collected 2008/2010
TTTAACGAGATCCCACCGTTGTTCTTATGTGTAGCGTGGCCCGCCGTATTCTCTCGGCGGAGGGGGTGGGGCGGCATGGTGCGGGGGAGGAGGCATGAACCCAGGGCCCGGAGGAGGGGGAGCTGCGTGTCCATAGTAGTTGTTGTACCAGCCGCGTCTGACGAAATACACCGGAACACCGCACGCTCCGTACTCGGCGCAGTAACGTTTCCAATGGCGACGATGCTTATCAGGAACCGTTAGGTAAATCGGAGCGCCTGCGAGCGCAGCTCCGATTGCGACGATCGGGTTGGCATTCCAGAGGGAGGGAGTAACGCCTTGGATCGGAAGCACCCCATAATATCCGGGGGAACCCACACCGATGTTGACATCAACATGCACGCCGGCCAGTGACGGCATTGAAACCACTCCGGCAAAACAGAAGATCGCCGTGTATCGCTTCAGATGTTGAAAGGTAAGCATTTTCTGCTCCTCATGGTCACTCAATTCCTTAAATTCAGTATATATGGGCGAGAATTGTTCAGACGCTGTATCCCTTATTTATGTGCATACTTTGGGCGGCGAAGTGACTTCTCTATAATTCCTGAATCTCTTCTTAACTGAAAGTTTCGAATGAATTCGGCTGCCGCTTTTGAAATCGTTTTTATCCTGTTTTTATTTGGGAATTTTGTCCTCAAATACTATCTTGACCGCCGTCAGGTCCAATCGATTCTGAGGAATCGCGGGGCGGTCCCTCTCGCCTTCGCCGGCAAAATCTCTTTGGAGGCCCATCAAAAAGCCGCTGATTACTCGGTTGAGCGAATTAAGTTCGGTCAGCTCACTCGCATCACCGACTTAGGCTTTGTTTTAATCGCTACCTTCGGCGGACTGATTCAATGGATCTACGGAGAAGTCTACGGTTGGTTCGGCGCAGATATTTTGGCCCAGATCGTTATTATTTTGGGCTACGCACTCCTTTCTTCTCTGATCGACCTTCCCTTCTCCTGGTATTCGACATTTAGGATTGAAGCAAAATACGGCTTTAACACTACGACTCCGGCACGCTTCGTCAAAGACCTTCTTCTTTCAGGGATATTAAGTTTGATTCTAGGTATTCCCATTCTCTCGGCTGTTCTTTGGATTTGGAATGCAGCAGGAGCTTTCTGGTGGTTCTGGGCTTGGCTCGCCTACATCTTCTTCATTCTGGCGGTCCAATGGATATATCCGACTTTTATCGCTCCGCTCTTTAATAAATTTACTCCTCTGCCCGAAGGCGAACTCAAAAGCCGATTGGAGGGACTGCTTAGCCGAATCGGGTTTGCCTCTAAGGGCCTGTCTGTTATGGATGCCTCTAAACGAAGCGCCAAGGGGAACGCCTACATGACCGGTTTTGGGAAAAATAAGCGCATTGTATTGTTCGACACACTGCTCAGCAAAATGACGCCGGAAGAAACCGAAGCGGTCTTGGCTCACGAACTGGGACATTACAAGCTGCACCATATCTATAAGATGATGGCTTTCAGCTTTATCTTCTCACTGCTTTTCTTTTGGATACTCTCCGTCCTTGCGGAATGCTCATGGTTCTATGAAGGCTTAGGGGTCAACCTTTCGCACGGAGCAAGCCACGGAGTCGCCCTGATCCTCTTCTCTGTTGCGGTTCCGGTTTTCTTGTTCCCGCTTGCTCCTCTGACGAGCCTGTTTTCACGCAAACATGAATTTGAAGCCGACGCGTTTGCCGTCCGGTACAGCAGCGGAAGTGCCCTCATTAGTGCATTAGTCAAGCTTTTCTCCGACAATGCCGCTACGCTGACACCTGATCCGCTGTACTCGGCCTTCTATTCTTCCCATCCGGATGCAGCGATCCGAATTGCAACGATCCAGAAAGAAATGAGTAAGTGAGAGGCTATGAAAGAGCAGGTTTGGTTTAAAGCGCGTGTTATTTCTTCGCACGGCAAACACAGCTTTGTCGAAAAGGAAGACGGCACGGTTCTGGAAGCAACCCGAAAAGGTAAAAAAGTCGACCTGGCTGTTGGCGATATCGTTGAATGTTTGCAAACGTCCCCTGAACAAGTTTCGATCCAAAAAATCGAACCAAGACGATCTTTGCTTTATCGCAGCGACGAACTAAGAACCAAACCGCTTGCCTCCAATATCAACCAGGTGGCAGTCGTCTTTGCCTCGCGCCCTTCCTATAATCCTCATTTCATTTGGAAGGCCATGCTGTCGGCAGAAACTGCCGACATTCATATTCTGATGATTCGGAACAAAACAGACTTTATAGAAGACGAACCGACTGTCCGCCCCTTCATTAACCAGCTCAAAGAGCTAGGAGCCGAGGTTGTGGAGGTTTCCGCTACCATGGACCCTGAGGGTACGGTTAAGACACTCGAACCGCTTTTTAGAGGCAAAGTGACGCTTTTGATCGGGCAATCCGGAATGGGAAAATCGACTATTTTGAATCTCTTAGTCAAAGACGCAGGCCAAAGGACCCAGGAATACTCAGTCGCTTTGAACCTCGGAAAGCAAACTACCACGGCAGCTCGGTGGTTTAACTATGAGGGCGGTGCTATTGTTGACTCCCCTGGGTTCCAGGAGTTCGGTCTTTCTCACTTAACGCTTAATGACATTATGCGGGGTATGCCCGAGATCAGAGATCGGGTGGAATACTGCAGATTCACGAATTGCCGCCACTTAAATGAACCTGGCTGTGCGGTTAAGACCGCGGTAGATAAAGGCGAAATTGATCCTGAACGCTATGCTTTTTACAAAGAGCTAGCCGAAAAAGCCATCGCCGCAGAGAAGAACACTTTTTGAAAAAATCATCTCCATGACCTTTCGCCGGTGGAAGCTGGGTATTTTTTTCGAGAACCTTTTTCGTACTCTCATCCGCATAATGATTGTCTACACATGTGGTTAGATCAACACTTTTCTTACACTGAGAAATTAAGAGAAATCATCGCGTTAACATGCGATTCTTGTACGAACAATTAGCCTTAAATACCGTATATTAGGTATGAAGAAAAGAAGTGCAGCAAGCAATAAGGGATACAAGATCGTATTAAGAAAAAGTAAGCACATTAAGTGTCAAGACTTTGACTACCAAAATAGTCGTTCACCGACAAAATCATCCAAATGCAGTTTTTGAGCAGACAAATATTTGTTATACAAATTAAAATCTCCTATAACCATTGAAAATGTTGGCTTACCAAATTGGTTTTAAAACTGACAAATGCTTTCTTTCCGTTAGCCCACAAAGGAAATTACATTTATTATTACAAATTATTACATTTTAATTCGAATTATTTTCCACATATATTAAGTTTTTATAAAAATTCGTAAGGCCAATAACGACGGGCTTTCTAGTAATAATCCCTATATATTTTTACTAGGACTTAATTGTTTTTTAAAACAATTAAACCGTTTCTATGGTATGCATTAATATGGGTTTCTACTTGCCCACCTCGGGAATTCCCGATATGATGAACACATCGAAAACGAAAATACAGTCAGTTTTCAACAGCAAGATTAGAACAGTTACATGGGAAATGTTAAGAACTCGCCGCACACCGAAAGACAGAGCAGCCTTCCCGACCGAATTGCCGTCCGGACTCAGAATTCCTGCCGGTGTCTCTCCTGAAACCTATGCTTCTCACCGAGACGTTTTATCCGTCCTTCTTCTTCGCTTTATGACCAGCCGCCTTCGCGCGATGTATCAGGCTTATGACGGAGATCTGACGCTCTGCCTGGTTCTCGGTGAAATCGCTTCCCGCAATACCGAACGCTTCTATGACGAACGCCGCGGCTACCAGCCCGCTTCCTTCAATGGCCAAAGACAGTACCTGCCCTGCAACGCCCTTTCAATTTCGGACGTTACCGGTATCCCGCGTGAAACCGTTCGCCGTAAGCTCGCCAAGCTCGTTGACCTGGGCTGGATTGAAAAGACTCCTGACGACATGTACGTCATCACCGACCGCATCGGCACCGTCTTTGCCGCCTTTGACGACAGCCAGACTTACGATCTGATGAGAACCAGCGAACAGATCAAGAACGTTCTTCAAAGTTAGTTGACTTAGAAGTAGCTGATTTTTCCAAAGCTTGAATGAATTGACCTCCGAATTTCGGAGGTCTTTTTTATGCTTAGTTTCTGCAAACTACTGCCTGCTGCTGCATTCAGTCTTCAGTCAGGAACATTAGCAAACAGAGTTTCTTTCAGCCAAGTATTTCGTAAGGATCTCAAACGCTACCGGCATCGATTTTTCGTCCTGGATGGAAAAGTCTCCTTTGTGGTGACCGTGGTGGTTGCATCCGAACAAGAAATAGCCGGCTTTTCCTCCGTGTTCTCTTACGCGTCTGATCAGCCAAGTGCAGTCCTCTGAGGCCGGAACAAACCGGATAAAGTTCGTTTTTTCTACTGACTCAATTTGCTCTGTGATTTTGGCCAATCTTTCCAATACTTCGGGATCTGTCTCTAGATTAGCGGCTGAGCCGACTTTTTCTATTTTTGCCTTGACGTCAAAAGCTGCCTCGGTGCCTCGAACGATGCGTTTGACATGGTCAACCATGAATGCATCTAACTCACTCGTGGCGCCGCGGGTTTCAATTTCCATCCGAGCATGAGCAGGTATTACGTTTCGGCTTTCGCCTGCTTCCAGTTTTCCGACGCACACTCGGGTTAATCCGCCGCTGTGTCTCGGAATTCCTGCAATTAAAGTTGCCGCATTGCAGGCGGCCAATAATGCGCTCTTCCCGGCCTCCGGATTTGATCCGGCATGGGCCGGAGCACCTTCGAAACTAACGTTAAGCTTGGTTGTAGCCAGGTAGCCGCCTTCACAGATGCCGACTTCGCCTAACTTGCATTCGGAACCCACGTGGAAACATAAGATTTCATCCACATCGTCGAGAATTCCGCCGTTCGCCACCGCTAATCCGCCTCGAACACCTTCTTCAGCAGGCTGGAAAATGAATTTATATTTTCCTAAGAGGTGCTCTTTGTTTCGAACGACCCATTCTGCCGCCGCCAACAAAATGGACGTATGTGCGTCATGGCCGCAGGCATGCATCACGCCGGGAATCTCTGAAACATAATTGCCTTTGACCGCTTCATGTTCTTCAGCAGATGTTTCTTGAACAGGCACCGCATCTAAATCGGCTCTGATGGCAATCGTAGGGCCGGGTCTGTTCGTGTCTAAGATTCCGACAACGCCTGTATAGCCGCCTGTTTTCTCAATAAATTCTTGAGAAACGCCATGCTCTAAAGCTCGCCCAATCGCCTTCGCCACTGATTTTTCATCTCTTCCTTGAACAGATGGAATATCCAGGAAATCAATACCTAACTGATAGTTGATACCTAAACTTTTGAGGCGATTCGCAACAAAAGATGTCGTTTCGAATTCAGTCCAGCCAAGTTCCGGCCGGCGGTGAATGTGCCGACGATCGTTAAGCATTTGCTCAACCAAAGCAGAATTTTCTTTATCCATTTTTTACCTCAAACGAAATCTAATTCAACAGCCTTTCAAAAACTTAGCCTTGCATCCTGACACTCTCAACAGTTTGTCTATCTAGGTTCATCCTTTTTTACAGCTCTTGAAAGCTAATGTTTTGTGTATTACCTAGTCAAAAGCACCTTTTCCGAGAAAAACTGAAACGCTAACCGCTAGCGTCAATGCTAAGCCTTCGGATGCTTCCGAGTTTTCTTTAGGTATTAGTTTCAATTCAATCTTTTTGTACGTAAAGATAAAATAAACAAAAATAAATTGTATTTTTTGACATGCTGAAGCACAAAGATTTAGAAAGTTGGGAAATATTTTGCGCCGTTGCAGAGGCCGGAAGCATCAGCGGCGCCTGTGATCTTTGTGACTGTGATGCTGCTTATATCAGCCGACTGATTAAGAATCTTGAAAATTCTATCGGCGGAGTTGAACTGCTGGACAGAACTACCCGCCCTTTAACACTGACGGAGCCCGGCAAGATCGCTCTGCAGTACGCGCGCCAATTATCGGCGATTCATAAAAATATGTTGTCGGAACTTCGTCAAGATCCCGATGCTCTTTCAGGCGTTTTAAGAGTTGCTATTCCTCCTATGGTGCTCGACACTTTCGCCCTTCCCTTCATTTTGGATTTTCAGAAAGATTTTCCGGATATCGATCTGCAAATTTCAGAAAGCTCGAGCAGCCTTCCGATCAATTTTGACGGTCCTCACGGAAAACTCGATGTTGTTTGCGGTTATGGACCGGATGCCGTTCATCCGAATATTTATCAGCTGCATTACGGCCATGCTCCGATGATTCCCTGCGCTTCGCCGCTTTACATCAAAAAGTACGGCTTCCCGAATCATCCCGAAGAACTCAAAAACCACATCGGCGTGGTTCTGCGTTCAAATATGAGACCGGTTATCCGTTACGTTTTAAAAAGCGACGAAAAAATCTTTCTTCAGTGGAAAAAGAGCTGCTTTTATGATTCTGCTCATTCAGCAATGAAGGCCGCATTGTTCGGGGCCGGAATCCATGCTGGCATACCGGCTCTAAACTGTTATCAGGAACTAAGGCAGCACCAGCTCGTTCCTGTGCTTCCGGGATGGCAGCCGAAACAAACGGAACTGTACGTTTACGCAAGGCCGGAAGCAATGAAACTTAGAAAAACCAAAACGTTCATTCGCCGATATGTGGAATTCATGCAGGCGGTGCATACCGAATGTGAAAAGTCCCTCGAACCCATTATCGGGAAAATCTCTATTACGCTTTAACTTTGTAATTTTCTACAAAATCTTCTTTATATTTCTGTCGTTTTTAGAAATCTTTCTCTAAGCGAAACTTTCTCACATTCCTCAATCTCACGAAAAAGGTAATGTGATGACGCAAAACAAAGCCTTTGGGGCTGCTTCCCATCTCATCGGCAGTTCCTTTTCAATAAAAACAGCTGCCGCTGAATTCCCGGAAAATCGTTCGCCGCAAAGCTTCATTCCTGAAGCATGCTGTCTGGAAATCCTTACGCATTCCCTTTTTCGACCGACTGAGGTTCCGATCATCAGCAAATAAGCCAACAAAGCGAACTGAACCTCAGTTCGGAACCTTCTATTTCTTTTCGAAACGACAAACAAAATATAGGGGATCTAATCATGCAGGAATTACGGCTCATCCTTGCCTTAATCGTGGTGTTACTGACAGGCTGGGGAATCTACAAAAAATACAATGTCAACATCGTCCTTCTCTTCGCAGGGCTTTCCTTGAACCTCATCGCCATTTGTTTCGGCGTCCATGACATTCTTCCGAAAGGTGCAAAGTCAACCGGCTTTATCGGTTTTGACTTGTTCGAACAACTGCGTCTCATTGCCAGACATCAGCTGACGTCAACCGGACTCATTATGTTGGTCGCGGGCGGTTTTGCAACCTATATGGATGCGATGGGCGCCAGTGACAAATTGGTTACGGCGTGCTTAAAGCCGCTGCAAAAATTAAGCAAGCCGTACATTCTGGTCGGCTGCGTCTTCATTCTCGGAAACTTTTTAGGTTTAGTCGTCACTTCCGCAGCCAGGATGGCGATGCTCTTAATTGTTTCCGTTTATCCTATTCTCATCGGCTTAGGAGTATCCAATGAGACGGTATCCAATCTTTCGCGGGCGGCAGCCATCGCCACAGCCCTTGTTTTCAGTTATGCACCGTCAAGTGTCATTGCGGTTATCGCGGCTAACACGGCCGGCATTGATCCGATGACTTATTTATTCAAGTATCAGCTTCCCGTGGCTGTTCCCGCGGTGATCGCAACGGCGCTGGTGCACATTTTTGTTCAAAAATACTATGACTCCAAATTAACACCGGGCAAAGGTGCCGTTGAAATCGACAACGCCGAATTAGAAAAGAAAAAGGAAAGAGCCGCCCGCCTTCCTGCTATCTATGCTTTCCTGCCGCTCACACCGTTGGTTCTTCTGTTCATCTTCAACAAGATGGTATTCAAAACCGTTGTACTCGATGTGGCTACACGCATGGTACTTGCATCGTTTATCGAGCCGGTCAAGGGCTGGGTAATCGCAATTGTCGTCGATTGGATTTATCGCAGAAACACGACTCAGGTATTCAAAGACGGTTTTGCTATGTTCCGCGGGATGGGAACGATGATGACAAACGTTGTCGGACTGATCTTCGTTGCAGGACTTTTCGCCGCCGGGCTGCAGACGACAGGTTTAATCGGAACACTTATTGACGGAGCAAAGAATGTCGGATTAGGTCTTTCCGGAACCGGTATTCTGATGTCCATCGTCATTGCGATCGTCACCATCTTGACCGGCTCAGGTGTCGCCTCCTTCACCGCTTTAGTTCCGTTGGCACCTTCTATTGCAGAAAGTTTCGGCGGCAATCCGGCAGACATGGCCTTAATGCTGCAGTTCGCGTCCGAATGTGCTCGCCCTCTGTCTCCGGTAGCAGGTGTCATCATTATCTGTGCCGGTTTTGCCAAGTCCAATCCGATCGCACTGGTAAAAAGAACTTTTTGGCCCTGCTTAACCGCAATGACGGTGTCTCTGAGTTTGGCTGTCTATTTCATGAAATAGTGTTGCGCCGCAGCGGGATGGCTGTCCCGCTCACGGTCAAAAACAAAAACCTCGCCAACCGAAGCTGACGAGGTTTTTGTAATTCGGAGGTCCGAATACCGATTAGGCCTTGCGAACCAGTTTTTCTTTGATTCGAGCAGCCTTACCGGACAGATTGCGCAGGTAGTAGAGTTTGGCGCGGCGGACGTCACCGTGGCGCTTAACTTCGATGCTGGCAATCAACGGAGAATAGAGCTGGAATGTACGTTCCACACCTTCACCGCTGGAAATCTTACGAACGGTGAAAGCAGAGTTCAAACCGCGGTTGCGAATGGCGATGATAACGCCTTCGAAAGCCTGAACACGCTTGCGGGAACCTTCAACGACGTTGACGTTAACGACAACGGTGTCGCCGGGGTTCATTTTCGGGAAGGTTTTGCCTTCAGAAAGACGGGCAATCTCTTCTTTTTCAAGTGTTTCGATCAAATTCATTTTTGTCTCCAATGACCATCTTCATGCAGCTCTGTTATCTCTTAAACTGCAGAGAGGATGGATTTTAAAAATCGGAACGTTTTACGATTCCGTACTCTCTTTAATGTCTCGCAGAACTCGTTCATCCTCGCGGGTCAGCAAATTCTTCGAGCGCGCTATTTTAACCAAATCCGGGCGCGTTTGGGCGGTTATTTGTAACGCCTGTTTGCGCGTCCATGCCTGGATGTTTTTATGGTGTCCACTCAAGAGCACATCCGGAACCGGCATATCACGCCAAACCTCCGGCCGTGTGTAATGCGGAGCATCCAAAAGACCTGTAGAAAAAGACTCGTCGGAAGCCGACAAATCCTTAATCGCGCCGGGAAGCTGACGGATTACTGCATCCATAAGCACCATTGCCGGAAGCTCGCCGCCGGAGAGAACATAGTCTCCGATGGATAAAGTCTCATCGACATAGGTGTCCAGGAATCTCTGGTCAATGCCTTCGTATCGGCCGCAAATCAGAATAAAATCCTGATTGTCTTCGGCCAATGAACGCACTTTCTCGTCATTGAGCGTTTTGCCGGAAGGCGCAAACGCAATAACTTTGCCGTGGTTGCCGTCCTTGCGGATAGCATCCACTGCGTCAGCCAACGGTTCTGCCAACAGAACCATGCCCGGGCCGCCCCCGAAGGGTCGATCGTCTACGGTCTTATGCGCATCAAAAACAAAATCACGCGGGTTCCAGCACTTAAGCTGCCAAAGTCCTAGCTTGGCAGCCCGAGCGGTTATACCGAACTTCTCTATAAGAAGCGGCATTTCCGGAAACAGCGTGACGATGTCAAAACGCATAATGTGGTTTAATCCCAGGACGGATCCCAGTCCACAACGATCTTCTTCGCCTCAACGTTCACTTCTGCCAAATAGTCTTCGACAAAAGGAATGAGAACTTCTTTACCGTCAGCGCGTTTGACATTCAAAATGTCGTGAACGCCGTTGTCGATCATGCCCTTAACTTGGCCGATGCTCTGCCCTTCTTTATTGACGACTTCGCATCCGATCAAATCGACCCAGTAGTATTCGTTCTCTTCGGCTTCTGGAAAATCCTTGCGGTAAAGGGCCACTGCACCACGAAGCGCCGCCGCATCCTCAGGCGTATCGATGCCTTGGAATTTTGCGACGATACCGGCGCCGTGCAGTTTTGCTTTTTCAAGTTCCACGGGTCTGACTTCACCGTCAGGAAGGACATGCTGCCAGTGTTTGGAACCTAAAAGAGCGGACGTACCCTGGAAAGGCTGGACGCGAACCCAGCCTTTTAGCCCGTAGGCACCATGCAAAGCGCCGAGCACAATAGGCTCGGCGCCGGAATTCTTCTCGTTAGTCACAAACGGTCAGAAATCAATTAAGCAGCAGGAGCAGCTGCCTTTTTGAATTCTTTGTAGAGACGAGCAACGGTGTCGCTCATCTGTGCGCCGTTAGCAACCCAAGCGTTCAAAGAAGCTTCATTGATGGAAAGACGGGGAGCAGCACCGGATGCCATCGGATTGTAGAAGCCGATACGTTCATTGAAACGACCGTCACGGCGGTTGCGGGAGTCGGTCG
>OBYS01001043.1_pt1 | contig 10482 bp, 9 predicted proteins | sample 1476791 | NCBI WGS metagenome assembly OBYS01 (sample SAMEA2580205, study PRJEB22360) | human gut metagenome | biome: human gut; feature: human-associated habitat; material: faeces | place: Denmark | collected 2008/2010
CGTGACGTATTCGAGGCTGTACAAATGTCGGTAAATCCGAAAGTGATCGATACCCCTCCGGTAACAGCGGTTGCGAAAGACGGAATCCAGTTAATCGCCAAGGCACGTGTCACCGTTCGTGCGAATATCAAGCAATTAGTGGGTGGTGCAGGAGAAGAGACGATCTTAGCCCGTGTAGGTGAAGGTATCGTATCTTCCATTGGTTCATCCGAAAGCCATAAGACTGTATTGGAAAATCCATCTCGAAATTAGTGCTTCGCAAAGGGCTTGACGCCGGAACAGCTTTCGAAATCCTTTCCATCGATATCGCCGATATCGATATAGGTAAGAACATCGGCGCTTTCTTGCAAATGGACCAAGCTCAAGCGGATAAGAATATCGCTCAGGCGAAAGCCGAGGAACGTCGTGCGATGGCTGTCGCCCTCGAGCAAGAGATGAAGGCGAAAGCTCAAGAAGCCCGTGCCAAGGTGATCGAGGCAGAAGCGGAAGTTCCCAAGGCAATGGCAGACGCTTTCCGCACAGGAAACCTAGGCGTAATGGACTATTACAAGATGAAGAACATCGAGGCGGACACTTCTATGCGTGAAGCGATAGCTAAACCGACCGGTGCTCCATCAAAACCATTAAAGGACTAAAATAGTTATATACATGGAACTATCTCCAAGGGCAGGGTCGCACCTTGCCCTTTTATGATTAAAAGTAAACTTAATTAGCTGATCGAATATGAGAACAATCCCCGCTTCAGAATTAGCGATCCATTCAGATGGTAGTGTTTTCCACCTGCATTTAAAACCAGAACAACTCGCGGATCGTGTGGTACTTGTTGGCGATCCCGCACGGGTTACAACCGTCGCTTCCTATTTTGAGTCTCAGGAATGTGAGGTTTCCAGCCGGGAGTTTCATACCATCACGGGCCAATACAAGGGAAAACGTATCACGGTTGTATCCCATGGCATCGGTACAGATAATATTGATATCGTATTAAATGAGTTGGACGCTCTCGCTAATATTGACTTCTCAACCCGTACGATCAAGCCGGAATTCAAGCAACTTTCCCTAGTTCGTATCGGGACTTCCGGAGGGTTACAGCCATTTGTCCCGATCGGGACTTATGTGGCAGCGGAGAAATCGATCGGATTCGATGGAGTCATTTATTTCTACGCAAATAGTAATTCCGTTCGTGACGCAGACTTGGAATCTGAATTAATAAAACAGCTTGATTGGCGGCTTAGCGGCATATGGCCTTATGTCGTATCGGCAGATCCATCGTTGATCGAGCAAATCACCCGTAATGATATTATCCGGGGAACGACTATCGCGGCCAATGGCTTCTACGGGCCGCAAGGACGTGAGCTCCGATTGCCCTTGACCGATCCGGAATTGAACCGGAAAATAGAGGCTTTCGATTACAACGGGCGAAAGATTACGAACTTCGAGATGGAGAGCTCCTCTTTAGCAGGTCTGGCCGCCCTTATGGGACACCGGGCAATGACCGTATGCTGTATTATCGCCGGACGTGTGGATAATCATATGAATACGGATTATAAACGTTCTTTGGAAAAACTGATTGAAACTGTATTAGACCGTATATAATAATATCAAGACCATGAAGTGGGATCATTCATTAATCGATACGTTGGAATGGGGAAATCAGATCTCCCATAAGGAAGATAAAATAAAGATAGCGGATCTTATCGCATCTAAAGTCGAAAACGGACAAGTCATAGGCGTTGGCTCCGGTTCGACCTCCTATCTAGCGTTGACTCGCATAGCGGAACGTATCCGAACGGAACGTCTTTCCATTTTGGCGATCCCCACTTCTTTAGAAATCCGGATGACTTGCGCCCAGCTAGGCATTCCGGTTACCAGCCTGTTTTCCCACAAGCCGGACTGGACCTTCGATGGGGCTGATGAAGTAGATTCCCATTTTAACTTGATCAAAGGGCGTGGAGGCGCCATGTTCAAGGAAAAACTATTGATCAGTTCCAGTCCGCAGACCTATATACTCGTCGATCCTTCCAAGAAAGTGGAGAGGTTGGGAGCTAAATTCCCGATCCCAGTAGAGATTTTTCCGGAAGCCCTCACCCATGTAGAAGACAGGCTCCATCGCTTGAACCCCCGTGAGATAAAACTTCGTATGGGACAAGGTAAGGATGGACCGATCATTACCGAGAATGGCAATATGATCCTTGACGTATGGATGGACTATATCCCTGAAAATACAGAATCCACCCTCAAGTCGATTACAGGCGTACTCGAGAGTGGACTCTTTATGAACTATAAGGTAGAAGTATTAGGGCTTACTTCATGAATCCTTGTTGTTTCAATACCTTCAAGAGCACCTCGGAGAAATGTTCACTATTTTTCTTCGTATAGCGTACGTCCGTAAAGACCTGCGCCAGTGTTTCCTTATTATTCTCCCTTACAAACTGCTTATTCACCTCTAATGCCTCTTTCTCACTATACAAGGCATCGATGGAAGCCGGAGTAAAGTCCGTATAAGTCTCGTTTTGTCCCACAGCCGCCAATGGTAAACGTTCTACTTGAGCGGGTATAGGCTCTGCCGGATAACCCACCGTAACCGTAACGATCGGGACAACCAGACGGGGAAGAGAAAGCGCCTCAATGATCTGGTCCGCATTATAAGCCGTCGTACCCAGATAGCAAATGCCTAAGCCTTTTTCCTCAGCGGCATTACAGAAACTCTGGGCGAACAACATCGCATCTATCGTCGAAGCGATAAACGTTTGTAAATTATCGAATCCGGCCTCCGCTTTCCTGCACTCCGCCCATTTCACGAAACGGTTCGCATCCGCACAAAAAGTAAGTACCACCGGGGCTCCCGTAATCATTGGTTGGTTAAAATGAGCCGGAGCCAGTTTCTCCTTGTTCGCAGGGTCGCGGGTAACCACGACACTATACAATTGCATATTTCCTGTATTCGAGGCACGAGTAGCCACTTCCAATAATTCATTCAGCAAAGACTCCGGGATATCCTGATCCGTATATTTACGGATACTTCTTCTATTCTTCATGCATTCTAACATAGCAATCCTATTTTTAAATTCTCAATAACTAAATCCTAATATCCATGCCGGCATACGGTTAAACACGCTTTTCGGTAACCCGTAGATAGCCGCATAAGCGTCGGGTACGAAGCGGAGACGATCATATCCCCTTAAGGGATCACCTACGGCGAAGATATATTTACCGCCAATCAAGAAATCTCCGTTCTCCATGAATTCCACGTTCGCCACGGAACGCATCTGGCTTAAGAAATAGGTTTCACACATCAATTGCCGATTCTCCTTATCTCCGAAAAAAGAGATCAGCAAGTTGGTATCCCCCATAAAGACTTTCTGCTTGGCCGGAGTGGTTCCCAGTTGGTCTGCCGAGTAATAAATAAGCCTCACATCATGGAAGAAACGCAACAGGCTATCGCTTTGCTGACGAAGCATATTTATCTTACGGGTTACATCAATCGATTTCGGACGTAAAGGAGCCGACTCAGCCACCATCATAAAATATTTTTGAGCTCGTTCCAGATTACTCATCGAAATAGAAACCACCGAAGGCAAATCCCGGCAAATCTCTTTTCTCACTAATTCTTGCAGACGGAAATAATACATATCCGGGTCTTGCCAATAAAAAGGATAACATCCATGTTCCAGATAGTTCCGGTAAATCGGCACAATATTCATCTCCGCATTGATCTCCTTCACCAAATCATGATGGTTCGCTAAGATATCTTCCAACGGAATGGGATCTTTATCCAGAATGCTTTCGTAAGAAAGGAATTCACGGAACGACATCGGATGCATGGTATAAAAAGCAGCCTCATGCCTTAACCCGTTCCGCACCTCTGTCTGCGAGTACAAAGAAGTGGTAGCGAAAACAATCTTTAAGGCGGGGTTGGCATCCAATAAAGTTGAGACCTCTTCCATCCAGCTCGAATAGAAATGGATCTCATCCAAAAACAAATAATGCCCCCCGGCTTGCAGGAACTCCTTAACCGCATCGGTCAATGAATGTGTCTCAAACCAGAAATCATCCAGATTCACATACAGGGCTTCCCGTGAATCTTCAAATTTCAACTTAATATGCTGTAACAACAAGGTAGTCTTACCACCCCCTCGAGAGCCGAAGATGCCGATTAACCGATCCTCCCACTCTATCCGTGCATGCAAATAACGCAGGAATGTACAATTTATTCCTTTCAACAATAGCTGATGATTCCGCTGAAGCAAGTCCATATACAAATCTGTTTTACGCGAATATAAAAAATGTTCCGTGTTTTTCGTACCTTTGTCAACACTAAACCAATAAAAAGATGAATACATCCAAAGTCTACTTTACTAATTTACGCACGACCCCCAGCAGCAACCTGCTGGATAAGATGGAACGTCTGGTAAAACGTGCCGGTATCGCCAATATCGACTTCAAAAATCAATTTGTAGCCATTAAGATCCACTTTGGCGAACCGGGGAATTTGGCATACATTCGTCCTAATTACGCCGCTCGCTTGGTAAGCCTGTTACGTGAATTAGGCGCAAAACCGTTCCTTACCGATTGTAACACCTTATACTCGGGCCGTCGCTCCAACGCTGTCGATCATCTTCAAAGCGCCATGGAAAATGGGTTCAATCCCATGTCCGCCGGTTGCAACGTTATCATCGCCGATGGCGTGAAAGGTACGGACTACCGGGAAATCGAGATTGACGGGCAATATTGCAAGGCCCCGAAAATAGGTGCCGCTATCGCCGATGCCGATATCATCATTTCCATGAACCATTTCAAAGGTCACGAGCAAGCCGGTTTCGGCGGTGCGCTGAAAAACCTCGGGATGGGATGCGCCAGCGTAGGCGGTAAACTGGAATTACATTGCGCCTCACAACCCCGTATCGATACGGAGGCTTGTAAAGGCTGTAACATCTGTGTAAAGCACTGCGCTCACGATGCCATCCATTTGAATAACAACCGAAAGGCCGAAATTGATTACGAGCGTTGTGTAGGTTGCGGGCAATGTGTGGCTCTTTGCCAGTACGACGGTGCCGTAATGGGCGAAGGTGATACTTCCGAGCGATTGAATTACAAGATCGACGAGTACACGAAAGCCGTATTAGCAGACAAGCCCCATTTCCATATTAGTTTTATCATGAACGTATCTCCGGAATGCGATTGCTGGAATCATAACGATGCCGCCATCATCCCTGATTTGGGGATCGCTGCGTCTTTCGATCCGGTGGCCTTGGATAAGGCTTGCGCCGATATGGTTATCAACGCTCCTATCATCGGAGGTAATAAATTAGCCGAGACTCATCCTCACGAACACCTTGAGGGAGAGGATAAATTCCATTTGATTCATCCGGATACGAACTGGCAAGCCGGCCTACGTTATGCGGAAGAAATCGGACTGGGTTCTCAAGCGTATGAATTAATAACGGTTTAATAGACGGAATGAGTACAATTTGCGCTATATCTACAGCTCCGGGAGTAGGAGGAATCGCAGTGATTCGTGTCTCCGGACCGGATACCTTCAAGATTTGTGATCGGATATTCCGGCCGAAGAAGGCAGGTAAAAGTTTATCTACCCAAAAGGCTTATACCTTAACGTATGGTTCCATCGTCGGTAACAATGACGAAACCATAGATGAGGTGATCGCCGCTGTTTTCCGTGCCCCCCATTCTTTCACGGGGGAAGATACGGTGGAAATCACCTGCCACGGCTCGACGTATATCCAACAACAAATCCTGCAATCCCTTATCTCCAGCGGATGCCGTATAGCGCAACCGGGTGAATATACGCAACGTGCTTTCATGAATGGCAAGATGGACCTTAGCCAAGCGGAGGCCGTTGCGGATTTAATCGCCTCCACTTCGGCCGGCCAACATCGTTTGGCTCTAAGCCAGATGCGAGGTGGTTTCAGTAGGGAACTCGCCGAACTTCGAAACCAACTGCTCCATTTCACCTCTCTCATGGAATTGGAACTGGATTTCAGTGACCATGAGGAATTAGAGTTCGCTGATCGTAGCGAACAGGTCATCTCCAAACTCGCCCAATCTTTCAGCGTAGGTAACGCTATCAAAAACGGTATTCCTGTCGCCATCATCGGTGAGACGAACGCCGGCAAATCTACTTTACTAAACGCCTTGTTGAACGAGGATAAAGCGATCGTCAGCAACATCCACGGAACGACCCGTGACGTTATCGAGGATACGATCAATATCAACGGCCAGCTCTTCCGTTTCATCGACACCGCCGGTATCCGTGAAACAAGCGATACGATCGAAGCTCTTGGTATTGAACGTAGTTTCAAGGCTCTAGACCAAGCGCAAATCGTCATCCTCATGTACGACTTAACCCGTGACCTCAAAGATTTCGAGACTTTCTATCAAGAAATAGCTCCGAGATTAACGAATAAGTCTGTTATCTTAGCGATGAACAAATGCGATGTATTACCCGCATCCTCTCTCCCGACCTTCTCTTTCCCCACCGAAGGCTGGCATCAAATCGCTATTTCCGCCAAAGGCAAGCTGCATATCGCAGAGCTACAACAACTCCTCACGGAAGTCTCTTCCATCCCCACCCTCCACCAAAGCGACATCATCGTAACGAATGCCCGCCACTTCGAGGCACTTACGCATGCGCTGGAAGCTATACATAGGGTACAAGAAGGTTTGAACTCCAGCCTTTCCGGGGATTTCATCTCGCAAGATTTACGGGAGTGTATATTCCATTTATCGGATATCGTAGGAGAGGTTACGACGGATCAGGTGTTGGGGAATATATTTCAGCATTTTTGCATCGGGAAGTAGGATATTGTAATCAACTGCAACGAATTAGAACCAAATATAATGAAGTCGCTGATTTTCAGCGGCTTTTTTATTTGCCAAAAATCCAGCTATAAACAGTTGAATACTGTTGTTCACCATATTTTTCTACCGTATTTCTACCGCGGAACAATTAAGGGCTTTTGCCCGATGTCACACTGACGCATTTGTTGACGTGTGTTGACAATGGTTTACGTGAGTAGACAAAAAGGGAAATTATCCGAGCTGTAAAAAGCTCATGTTTCACTAAAATATGGAGAATAACAAAAATGGAAGTAAAAAGAATCTGCCAGTGGTGCGGCAAGCCTTTCATGGCAAAAAAGACCACTACCAATTATTGTAGTCCGCAATGTTCCAAAAGAGGTTACAAACACCGGATGAAGGAACGTAGAATGGAAATGCGCGAATTTCAGGAAATGCTGGAGGTAAAGAACAAACTGGAGAGCCAGGAATACTTTACCTTTTCTCAAGCAGCCAGACTAATGGGCGTTTCTCGCCAGTATGTCTATAAACTGGTAAAGGAGGACAAACTTCGTGCATCAAGGTTAAGTTCAAGAATGTCGCTCATCAGAAGAACCGACATCGAACTGATGCTGAAAACAAAACCTTATGAAGTTCTCAGACCAAAAGATGAATTTGACGTTACCGAGTATTATACTGCTGAACAGATTGCAGAAAAGTACAAAGTCAACGCTAAATGGGTGTGGACCTATACCCGGCAACACAATGTTCCCAAAGTCAGAATTCGCCAATTCAATTATTACAGTAAAAAGCACATAGATGCGGCATTTGCCAAATATAAGACGGATAATGCCTTGACCGAATGGTACACTCCGGAAGAAATCGAGAAAAACTATGGGATGACACGTGTAGCCATCCGTTCACATGTTTATCGCAACAACATCCCTTCAAAGAAAGAGCACGGCCAGATATTCTACTCAAAACTTCACTTCGATCTGTCCAAGAAGACAACCGAAGATGATTCTTCAGAATACTATACCGTGCAGGAAGCCATGAAGAAGTATAGCCTCACACGGGATTCAGTTTACGGCATTCTACAATTCCACGAAATAAAACGGGAGAAGAAAGGGCGCTTTGTGAGATTCCTGAAAGTGGAATTCGACCACATCATGGGAGCCCGTTAGTGGCTAAATGCGACCGACTGTAATTATCGGAAAATTATTTCCTGCTAATTATGGTCTGTATAAAAGCATTAAGGATTTTCGCAGCAAAAGTCAATTATAACTATTTAATATTCATCATTATGTCAGAATGCAAAACAGTTACATTGAGGACACGCCCTTTGAAGAAAGGTATGCTGTCGTTCTACCTTGATTATTATCCGGGCTACCGGGATCAGGAAACGATGAAGACCATCCGCCACGAAGGATTGAACATTTATATCTATGCCAATCCCAAGAACCAGCGTGAACGCGACTTCAATGCCGTCATGTCAGAGAAAGCAGAAGCTATCCGATGCAGACGGTTTGAAGCCATCGTAAATGAACGGTATGATTTCTTCGACAAGAAGAAATACAAGGCCGATTTTCTGGAATACTACCGTAAGCAACTTCCCAAGCACGACCAGAAATGGGGATTCGTCTATCAGCACTTTTACAACTTCGTCCACGGCAAATGCACTTTCGAGGAAATAGATGTGGACCTGTGCAACAAGTTCCGGGAATACCTGCTTAACGCCAGGCAACTCCGGCGTGACAGACCAATTTCAAAGAACTCCGCTTCCGGCTACTGGTCCACTTTCCGCGGATTCCTGAAGATTCTGTTTCGCAACAGGATGATAAAGACCAACGTCAATGACTTTCTGGAAAAAATCGAACCGGAAGATGTTGCCAAGGAGTATCTGAGTGTGGAAGAGCTGTATTGCCTTGCCGAAACCCCGTGCAAGATACCTGTTCTAAAGACTGCTTCCCTCTTTTCGTGTCTGACCAGTCTGCGACTTAGCGATGTTCTTTCCCTTTGCTGGGAAGAAATCGTCGACTTCGCTGCCGGAGGGAAATGTGTCCATACCATCACCCAAAAGACCAAGACGGAAGATATCATCCCGATAAGCGATGAAGCCCTGAAACTGATCGGGTATAGTCCCGAAAAAAAAGGTCTTGTGTTCAAAGGTCTGAAACGGAGCTGGACACAGCAGCCGATGAAGGAATGGATTCGTTCTGCCGGGATCATCAAAAACATCACATTCCATTCATACCGCAGGACATACGCGACCCTTCAGGCCGCAGCCGGTACTGATATCCGTACCATACAAAGCAACATGGCTCACAAAAGCATCACCACCACCCAACGCTACATGAAAGTTGTGGACAGTAACAAGCGTGAGGCGACCACCAGAATCACATTGACAAGAAAGGGCTGACCTGACTGATTCGTACCTGTGTTATCGGTTATAGTATGATTTTTCGCTGAAAATCATACTATAACCATATTTTTTCTTAATTCCCAGCTGTTTTTCCGTCATTATTTACAATGGTCTGAAACCGGACATCTATTTTTGTCCTATCATAATTCCAAACAATCACAGTTTATGGCAGATAACAACCGAATATCCATCAAAAAGACAAGCCGGGTCCTTGCGATTACATGTGTCGCCTATACAACAGTGGCAACAATATTGTACGACAATTATCGGATTGACCTAATTGCCTATTCCACTCCGGTCATATTAGGAACCGTAACTGCAATCATGTCATGCGCTGCACTGCAACGCATGTTTTGTTCACTATTCACCAAGAACTATCTTTCTTTTGGCTGCAAGGAGTTATCACCAATCGGAACTATACATTCCGAGACAAATCCTGATATCCAAGAAAAATTGCCCCCAACTGATAATTCAACCAGTGAAAAACAGGTCGAGAGTCCATATCTTAAGGAATATGAAGCCCGCATAGAAGAATTGCGGCGCAATGAAATGGAGAAGAAGACCGCTATTGTGCATGCGATACATGAATACACCACACACGAAATGTCACAGTTTTTATCCATAGACGATCTTGAAACTCTCCATGAGAACATAGAATCTCTGGCATACGGACAAGCGGAACTATATAAACCGGTTCGTTCCAAGCCCGATAATCAAATCAAGTCCCCTTCGCTAAGACATTATGCATGGAATATCGGGGAGAGACTTGATATCCCTTTAATCGACAGGGCAAAGTTCATAAAAACAATATTCCCGCATGAACTGGAAAATGCTACAATCGAATACCTTTGTAAAAATCTTCGCGACTCAGTTCCCGCCATAATTGCCATAGATGTCCCGGAGAACGGGGACTATCATTTCAGTTGCATGCAAACTTCAGCAGACAGCGATAATTAGTTTCTGCTGATTATAATCTGCATAATATCATTATGTTGGTTTGCAGCATGTTTAACATTTAAATATTAAAAACATGCCAAACGAGAAACTGACATTCAATGACCTGCCGGAAGTGGTAGGCAAACTTTGCGAAAGAATCGAGAGTCTCGAAAATGCGCTGAAGGACAATTTTGCCAAACAGGTTCCTGTCAAAGAAAACCTGCATGTCCCCATGACCGTCGAGGAAGTATGCAGTTACCTTGGAATATCCAAGTCATCCTTCTATTACAAGGCCAAACACGGAGGGATACCTGTCATCAAGCAGGGGAAGC
>OBYS01001046.1_pt1 | contig 10430 bp, 9 predicted proteins | sample 1476791 | NCBI WGS metagenome assembly OBYS01 (sample SAMEA2580205, study PRJEB22360) | human gut metagenome | biome: human gut; feature: human-associated habitat; material: faeces | place: Denmark | collected 2008/2010
TTTCTTTTTTAAGAGGTACTTATGGGCGGTAAAAGCCAAGGTTCAGCGCGCACACCACATGAAGCACCTGATAGCCTTCGTTCATCGCAACGATTACGTGCTATTGGTTTAATATCTCTTGGGCCAATCAAAGGTCCAGCCAATAAATGGAAATCGACTTACTTTGACAATACGCCAATCCAAAATGCAAACGGTGTTGATGATAATGATGAGTCAAGTTTCAATTTCAAAAATACAGAGATAGCATATACACTCGGCACGCAGGATCAAATGCCGCTACAAGGCTTCGAAATGTCAGAGCGTGAAGTATCAGTTGGCGCTGAAATTAAAAATGTTACCCCTGTAACAAGAACTGTCATTGATCCTGATGTGACACGTCTCAGAATCACATGTGGCGTAAGTGCGTTATTTTCTCAAAATGATAATGGCGATACAGAGGGAACATCTGTATCACTTGAAATCTTAATCAATGGGCTTCCACGAGCAGTAAAAAATATTAGTGGTAAATCATCATCTCGTTTTTATCGCAGTTATATCATTGATAATTTACCGCCTAAACCATTTACCATTACAGTCAAAAGATTAACGGCTGATAGTAAATCACAGCGGTTACAGAATGGCACTCACTGGGTCAGCTATACAGAAATCATTGATACCAAACTGTCATACCCAAACATGGCATTAATTGGCATTAAAACGGATTCACGATATAACCCAAATTTCCCTAATGTAAATCTATTGCTTTATGGCCGATTGGTGAAAGTACCAAGTACATATAATCCTGAAACAAGAACGTATGCACCTGGTATTTGGCGCGGTGACTGGAAAGAAGAGTGGACGGATAACCCTGCATGGATTTTTTATGACTTAGTTACTAATTCTTTAGCTGGATTAGGTAAACGAATTGGGGAATACGGATTAGATAAGTTTCAGCTGTATCAAATTGCAAAATACTGTGATGAATTAGTCGATGATGGATATGGCGGTAAAGAGCCACGAATGGTATCTAATCTATGGATTACAGAACAGCGTGATGCCTATAACGTGCTATCAGACATGGCTTCTGTTTTTCGCTCTATTGCAGTGTGGAATGGAACGCAGTTTTCAGCTATCCAAGATAGAACATCAGATCCAGTTTGTTTATATACTCAATCAAATGTAGTTGATGGTAAATTCTCTCGTCAATTCGCAGCAGGAAAGACAATTTTCACTGCAGTAGAAGTTGAATATGCTGATGAACGTAACTTCTATCAAAAGGCGGTTGAGTACGTTGCAGATGATTTAATGATTGCTCGCTATGGCTATAACGTTAAGAAAATTACAGCTTACGGCTGTACAAGTCGTGGGCAAGCTCACCGATACGGGAAATGGGTATTAGAAACATCTCGTCTTGAACAATGTACTATTACCTTTGTAGTAGGTCGTCAAGGGTTATTGCATTTGCCAGGCGACATCATTGAAATTGCTGATAATGATTTTGCGGGTAAAACACTTGGTGGACGCGTTGTAGCGATAAACGGAAAGACGGTAACGCTTGATCAACCTGTAGAAATTACTGGTAATAGCTATTTAAGTTATCTCAATGATGAAATGCAGTTGGTGAAAATCAAAATCATCAATGCAGATAATACAAATAAATCGGTTGTTACATTAGAAACCAATCCTGTTGGTTTGAATGTAATGGATGATTGGGTATTAAAAACACCACAAGTATCTACTCAGCTTTACCGTGCACTCGGTATTACTGAAAACGATGACGGAAGTTATACCATAACTGCACTGCAGCATGAACCGCAAAAAGAAGCGATTGTTGATGGTAGTGCAAGTTTTGTGCCTGTTGTATCAACAATGCACAATGGACTAACAAAAGTAACTAATGCTGATGTAGTTTATAGTGCTGATGGTATAAAACTAACTTGGTCAGTACCCACAACAGATACGTTATTAACCTATGAAGTGCGGTTATATCGCAACGGAAAGGTTTTTAAAACATATCTAAACTTAAAAAATCCAGAAATATCATTTGAAGGATTGCCTGACGGAAGTTATACCGCAGAAATCAGAGCTAAAAACCAAAGTGGCCAATTGTCAGATCCTGTAACACGCTCATTTGAGATTAATCTCAATATTCCTAGATTTGTTACTAAATCCTTGTTGTTTGCTATTGAGCTTGATTGGGATTTACCTAAGACATTTACACCTGGGTTTAGTACTGAGATTTGGCGTAGCAATACAAATGACATAAGCTCTGCAGTGAAAGTGGCAACACTGCCATATCCTCAAAGTAACTATGTTATCAATGGTGTGCCTTTATCAACAGGCTATTACTTTTATTTACGAGGAGTAGATAAACAAGGTAACAAAGGCGAATTTACCGAGGCGGTATTTGGCGAAGCAGACCATAACCCAGATAACTTGTTAAATGCGCTAGAAGGGAAAATCACCAAGTCACAACTTGGCCAAGAGCTCATCAACTCCATTAAAGCCGATATTAATAATGCAGTTGGAGAAGAAGCTAAAACAAGACAAACTGCTGTTGCAGGTGCATTGGCTCAAATAGCCGCACAAGCTCAATCATCAGGAACCGCAATTAAAAATCTTGAAAAAGCAGACCAAGCACAAGCAGAAACCATCAAAACTGTGACAGCGAAGGCTGAATCAGCTTTATCGGGTATTACTGCAGTAAGAGAGGCTCAAGCGCAAAGTGATAAAGCAAATGCACAACAAATTAACGCATTAACCGCTAAAGTTGGCAATGCTGAATCAACAGTATCGCAGGCGAGTAGTGTTGTTGCCGAACTTAATGGCAAAGTTAGCTCAATGCACACAATCAAAACACAAGCTATTGCTGGTGGACGGACTGCTGTTGCTGGGATCGCTCTCGGTGCAAACCATGAAGAAAGTTCAGTCATTGTTATGGCTGATAAATTTGGAATTGTTGCTAATGCTAATGATGGCAATGTCAAACCTGTATTTAGTGTAGCTGATGGTCAAGTCGGTATTCGTGGTGATTTGGTTGTAGCTGGGTCTGTGACGAGGGATAAGTTATCATCTGGTTCAGGTGCGAACCTATTTTACAATCCTATTTTTGCAAATCCAACAAACGGTGTTCCAGATGGTTGGACTGCTTTCGAGGCTAACATACCTGGAGATAAACGTGGTGAGCGAATCTGCAGACAGGATGAGGATTATGGATTAGGTAAAGGTGGATATCTTAAAAACGAGAATGTTTTAAGGTGGCACAATAAGATAACCGGTAATCCAAATACAAGGTGCGGAATCTATCAGAATGTACCTGTGTCTGCAGATAAATGGTATATGGTCTCTGCCTACATGGGTAATCATAGTTGCTCAAAGGTTGAGATTTATATTGATGTCCGCGGCAAGAATGGTGAATGGCTATTACATAAAACTGATGAGGTTAGTTCGGGTTATGGCTTCAGAGGGATTAATAACGCCAAAAGAGCGTTTATAAAATTTAAAATTCCACCAAATGGAGTTAGTGTTGACGTATTTTTCTTCTTCTATGATGGTAACGGAGCTAATCCTAATGGAGCGTGGATGTTTGTAGCTCGGCCAATGCTTGAAGAGTGTACTGAATATGCTACACAGCCTAGTCCATGGAATAATGCTGGCCTAACCGAAGTGCATGGGGGAAGTATTATTGCCAATACAATCCGTGGCGACCATATCCAAGCTAATCAGGAGATTAGAGCACCAAGAATAATTGGTGGTGTCATTACTGGTAACACCGTTAATGGTGCAACAATCAATGGTGGAACAGTTAATGGTACAACTGTTAGTGGTGGTACTGTAAAAGGCTCAACCATAGAAGGTGGCGTAATCAAAGCTGCAAGGCTCGAAGGGGTAACTGGTAAATTCACAGGAACGCTTGAAGTTAATCAGTTGGTTGGCGGAAATCTATGTGAGGTGTTTGTGGCGAATGTTTATCAGGTCGGGAGTTCTTATCAATCAAGAATAAGAATAGCACCATCACCAGTTAAGCGGATATTCTTTATCGTTAATTCCCATAACACATTCACGGTAGAGGCTAACCAATCTCATGAATATTACTACTTTTATACAGATAGTAAAATTCCTCCAGAGCTTTTTAATATTGGTTACGGCAATCAAAATCCAGCAAAACTCTGCATCACTGCATACGCAGTATCAAACACAACTACAATGACTCAATTATAGGAGTAAAAATGAAATACATCACAAAACAAATCGAAGATGTTCGCACTGGTTCAGTGGCAGAGCATCATGTGGTTACAGGACTACAAGTTGACTATGTCAATAATAGTACTTTTGTCACTATTGCATCTTATGTATCAAAAGCTAAAAAGGATGAAGGCAAAGAATCCTTATCTGTAAATACTTTTACCATCCAAGCTGTACCTGATTGGGACAGAATTCCGTATGAATGGGCATTAAATGAATTAGTTAAGGCCCAACCAGAAGATTTTACACCTGAAACATATATTGGTTACGTCAACCCTTATATGTTCGCTGGTGGCAAAGTAAAAGAGTAGTCGCAATCAACAATCACAACCGTACTTTGAGCAATCATCGTGCGGTTTTTTATTGGAGCAAAAATGGAAAACATTGAGCTAGAAACAGTGCGTGGTGATGATGACGGGTGGACTTTCGAAATACTGGAAGATGACGAGCAGAAGAGTGATTTAACTGGAAGTAAGTTTGATATGTGGATTGAGCCAAAGAAAGGCGAGATTATCAAGTTATCAACTGAAACAGGGGAAATCACTGTTAGTGAAAATTTAGTTACAGTTACGTTATCACACGATAAAACGCTAGGGGCGAAGTGGGAAACTGCAAGCTGGGATTTGCAATGCACCAGTCCGCAAGGATTAATTAGAACCCTAGCAGGCGGTGAATTCACGCTTATCCACGATATAACGGAGGCGAGATGATTATTAGATTGGTTAAACGCTCAAGACCTAACATTAAGGTTAAAGTGCGTTTAATAAAAGAAATTGGCGATAAACCAAAATTTCCAACACTTGAAGAATTAAAAACATTTTACAACATAGGAGCGGCATAAAATATGGCAAGATCAGAATTTAATCAAACACTCACAGAATTTGCTGAATTTGTGGGGATGAAAGATAAAGAGATTATCAAGCTAATCGGGGCAATGCAAAGCCTAACCACAACTCAGAAAGATACAATTGTTGGTGCAATCAATGAGATGAATCAGCGAATCAACAGTCTATCAAGCAGTGCGGCAGGCATTAATGATAGTGCGACAAATGAAACCTCAACATTATCGGCCAAGAAAATTCTTGAGCTTTTAAATCAAGCGAAAGCCGATGTCAAAAATGAGCTTTTAGGCGGTCAAGTCGACGCAAGCATTGACACAATCAAAGAGCTTGGCGATATGTTGAAGAACATTCAAACAGGTGAAGATGGCTTAAATAAATTGATTCAAAAGCTCACCCAAACCAACCAATCTTTAGCACTTCTTGTTGGAAAATTTACTGTGTTAGACGGTATCAACCTAAAAGAAGCTTACAATCGAGGTTACAATAAATAATGACATTCCAAGCGAATATATCAGAATTCGCTGAATTCATGGGAACTGAAATTAAGCGAATTGAAAAGAAAATTCCGACAGATGGTGGTGGCAGTCAATCTAGTGATTCAACGATAATCACTGGAAATGGACGACCAGACAAACCGGAAACAACAGGAGGCAAGGTTACAGGTAGAGAGCCAAACGGAACTTTTTATAACTCAACAAACGGTGCAGGCGTTGGAGCATACCTATGGCAAAAGCAAAATGGACAGTGGACTGTTATATCGGGTGATACAGGTATTAGACGACTATCTAACATTTCTGTAAATATTAAAGAAGGGGCTATTCATTTAAGACGAGTGAATAACAGAGTTGAGTGTTCTTTCTATGCGGGGCGTTGGGACACTATTTCTTTTTACGGGAGCAGTAATCCTAAATTCACGAGGAAAAATCACGCCAAGCGAATGGATATTTTACCCCCTCCAAGAATACCAGTCGGCTTCCGTACACGCACACCTATAATGCTTCCGTTTTATAGTGATGACGGTGAAGAGATCGCAGTGGTGTATGTCGCTAGTATAGGTGATAGAGCTTATATTGAATTAAGGTTCAAGGATAAAGTACCAATAGCAGACCTTGATTACATGAGGATGCCTGTTATCAGTTGGATAACAGACGACCCATTCCCAGAGGTATTGCCTTAATCTAGAAGTTCAGCGACTTCTTCCATATTTTTGGGGCGTAATAGACATTTTGAAGTATCCGAATGTCTTTACGCCTTATTTTATGGCATTATTACAGCCCTGTAACTTTCGTAGTTTCGGAAAAATATGTAAAGTTTCGGAAATAAACAATATTACAGACACATAATAATCTGATTTTATTGATTTAAATTTGGTGTTTTAAAACTTGTACGTTTTGACTTCAAACGTGCTTAATTTTTAGCTTGTGATAAGAACACCAATAATGTTGAATTATTGGTGTTTTTTCTTTTCGGGCAAAGTGCGGTCAAATTTGAAATCGTTTTAGGAGTATTTTCCAATGAAGATAGCCTTAGGTATTGAATATAACGGAAAACAGTATTGCGGCTGGCAGCGACAAGAGAAAGTGCGTAGCGTACAAGAAGAATTAGAAAAAGCGTTATCTTTTGTGGCAAATGAAAAAATTGAAGTGTTTTGTGCGGGCAGAACAGATTCTGGTGTTCATGGCACAGGACAAGTGGTGCATTTTGAAACTACAGCAGTTCGCCCCGAAAAAGCATGGGCATTTGGTACTAACGCGAATTTGCCTGATGATATTTCAGTAAGTTGGGCAAAAGTGGTTGATGATGAATTTCATGCTCGTTTTTCAGCAACTGCGCGTCGTTATCGTTATATTTTGTATTGCAATAAATTACGTTCAGCTATTTTGCCGGAAGGGATTACCCATTGCCATTTAGATTTAGACGAAAAGAAAATGCACCAAGCTGGGCAGTTCTTATTGGGTGAAAATGATTTTTCCTCTTTCCGTGCGGCACAATGTCAATCGAATACGCCTTGGCGAAATGTGCATCATTTAAATGTAGTGCGAAAAGGGCAGTACATTATTGTGGATATTCAAGCTAATGCCTTTGTGCATCACATGGTGCGTAACATTGTTGGAAGCTTGATTGAAGTTGGCGCAGGTAATCAACCCGTTGAGTGGATTAAATGGTTGTTAGAGCAAAAAGATCGTAAATTGGCCGCGCCAACAGCGAAACCAGAAGGACTGTATTTAGTCAATGTGATTTATCCTGAAAAATTTGCGATTCCACAGAAAAATTTAGGGCCTTTGTTTTTAGAAGATAATCTCATCTGACTAGCAAATTTCGCTAAATTATGATTAAATACGCAAACTTTTCTAGTTAATAAAAAAGGTAAAAAATGAGCTGGATTGATAGAATTTTTAGCAAAGGAACCTCTTCCTCTGCATCACGTAAAGCTAACGTACCTGAAGGGGTTTGGACAAAATGTACCTCTTGTGAACAAGTTCTTTATGGTGAAGAAGTAAAACGTAATTTATATGTTTGTCCAAAATGCGGTCATCATATGCGTATTGATGCTCGTGAGCGCCTTTTAGCCTTGTTAGATGAAGGTTCAAGCCAAGAATTATCCGCTGATTTAGAACCAAAAGATATTCTTAAATTTAAAGATTTAAAAAAATATAAAGATCGTATTACTGCCGCACAAAAAGAAACGGGCGAAAAAGATGCGTTAATCACAATGACAGGTACACTTTACAATATGCCGATTGTTGTTGCTGCTTCAAACTTTAGCTTTATGGGTGGCTCAATGGGATCGGTTGTGGGTGCGAAATTTGTGAAAGCGGCAGAAAAAGCGATGGAATTAAATTGTCCATTCGTTTGTTTCTCTGCAAGTGGTGGTGCACGTATGCAAGAAGCACTTTTCTCCTTAATGCAAATGGCGAAAACCAGTGCGGTGTTAGCGAAAATGCGTGAAAAAGGCGTGCCGTTTATTTCGGTATTAACCGACCCAACATTAGGTGGCGTTTCTGCAAGTTTTGCCATGTTAGGTGATGTGAACATTGCTGAGCCAAAAGCATTAATCGGTTTCGCAGGCCCACGTGTTATCGAACAAACTGTACGTGAAAAATTACCGGAAGGCTTCCAACGTAGTGAATTCTTACTTGAGAAAGGGGCGATTGATATGATCGTGAAACGTTCAGAAATGCGTTCAACCCTTGGAAACCTTTTAAGCAAACTCACCAATCAACCTTCACCTTTTGTTGAAGTAGAAGTTGTTGAAAATGCCTAATACAATGAATTTAAAAGCCACTTCGCCACTCGCTGAGTGGCTTTCTTATTTGGAAAACAGTCACTTTAAAGCGATTGATTTAGGGCTAGAACGCGTTAAATCCGTGGCAGAAGAATTGGACCTTTTGAATCCCGCACCTTATGTGATCACGGTGGGGGGCACAAATGGTAAAGGCACGACTTGTCGTTTGCTTGAAACCATTTTGTTAAATTACGGTTTGCGTGTGGGTGTGTATTCCTCACCTCATTTATTGCGTTATAACGAACGTGTTCGTATTCAAAATCAAGACTTGCCAGATGAAATGCATACTGTTTCTTTTGATTTCATCGAAAAGCATAAAACGCAGTCCCTCACTTATTTTGAATTTAGCACCTTATCAGCTTTGCATTTATTCAAACAAGCGAAGCTTGATGTCGTGATTTTAGAAGTAGGGCTTGGTGGGCGTTTGGATGCAACGAATATTGTTGATAATGATCTGGCGGTTATCACCAGTATTGATATTGATCATACGGATTTTCTAGGTTCAACTCGCGAAGAAATTGGCTTTGAAAAAGCGGGGATTTTCCGTTCGAATAAACCGGTTGTAATTGGCGAACCAAATGTTCCGCAACCTATGTTAGAACAAGCGGAGAAATTACATTGCTACGTTTCACGCCGAGATGTCACTTGGTCGTTTAAAGCTAATGAGCAAACTTGGATGTGGCAGAGTAATAAAGTGCGGTTAGAAAATTTGCCGTTTTGCCAAATTCCATTAGCTAATGCCGCAACAGCTTTGGCTGCCGTTGAACAGCTGCCTTTTGATATTTCTGTTGAGACCATTAAACGTTCATTAATTGAAGTGGAATTAGTTGGTCGTTTCCAACAATTGAAAGGTTATCAGCTAGAAAAATTGGCAGATCGCTTGAATGTACCTTATTCACAGTTGCCAAAAGTGATCATCGATGTTGGGCATAATCCTCATGCGGCAAAATATTTAGCCGAAAAATTGACCGCACTTAAAACACAAATTTCAGGTCGCATCATTGCCGTTTGCGGTATGCTGAAGGATAAAGATGCAGAGTCGGTATTTACTCAACTTACTTCTATTATTGACCAATGGTATTGTGTCACATTAGGCGGTTATCGTGGTCAATCCGGTGATGACTTAAATGCAAAATTAACAATAGTTTGCCCATCAGCAAGAAGTGTTTCTGAAGATTCTGTAGTTGAAGGTGTGCAAAGTGCGGTTAAAAATGCAAATAAAAATGACATTGTGCTGGTATTTGGATCTTTCCACACCGTAGGGGAATTTTTAGAATATTTAGCATAATGGATATGAAAAATAATGAAGGCTGGTTTTGACCAGCCTTTTGTTTTTAAAGTATATTATGGAAATAATCACTTAATTCTGAGTATTGGAATGTAAACCCACAATCCAGCAAATGTTTTGGATAGACATTTTGGCTGTCTAAAAGAATGCAAGCGCGCTCGCCTAAAATAGTAGTTAATAAAAATTGAGGTACTTGAGCAAAACAAGGCCGATGTAATGCTTGACCTAATAATTGGTTAAAGGTCTTGTTTTTAACAGGATGTGGCGCAGTAAAATTAAATGCACCTTCACAATTATTATGATCAAGCAAAAAGAGAAGGCCTTCTACCATATCCTCTAACGCAATCCAACTCCAATATTGCTCACCATTCCCTAATTTACCGCCTAGTCCAAAGCGATAGAGCAGTAGAGTTTTAGCAAAAGCCCCACCTTTTGGAGAAAGCACTAATCCGGTTCTCACTAAACAGACTCTGGTATTGGCTTGTTTGGCTGCATTTTCCCAATCAATACAAAGTTGAGCGGTAAATTGAGTACTTGGATTTGTGTATTCAGTGATCACATCTTCGCCACAGTTTCCATAAATTCCGATTGCAGAACCTGAAATCAGGGCTGGGGGATATTCACTTTGGTTAATAAGTTGGACAAGCTGTTGTGTTAAATTAATTCGGCTATTGCGCAGTTTTTCTTTTTGTTGAACTGTCCATCTTTTATCGAAGATGGGTTCACCGGCAAGATTAATGACCGCATCAAAGGCATTTAAGTCTTTGAGTGTGGAAAGTGCGGTCAAAAA